>JACCDT010757860.1_pt1 | contig 49403 bp, 45 predicted proteins | sample 7446291 | NCBI WGS metagenome assembly JACCDT01 (sample SAMN15323446, study PRJNA562643) | freshwater metagenome | isolation source: river surface water | place: USA:Blue River Watershed | collected 2017-08-17
AGGTAGCGCTTCTCCAGCGAGTAATTCGGGAGTTCGCCGGTCAGCAGCTTCTGCACCAGGGCGAGGTCTTCATCCAGATCGTCCGGGTGGGTGATGTCCTGGAACGTCAGCTGCAGCAATTCTTCACGCGAATAACCGACGATACCGCACAGGGTGTCATTGACGGCCAGCCATTTGCCGTCGAGGTCGACGTGCGCCATGCCGACCGAGGGCAATTCGAAAGTCGAATTCAATTTTTCGGTTTGCTCGCGCAGCGCTGCACGCACGCGCCCTAGCTCGGCGTGCAGCGATGCGAGCTCGCTGACGCGGTCGTCAAGGGCCGGCAGGCTGGGAGGCGGCATGATGCTTGCCCTCATGGACTTCGAGAAAAAGGTTGGTGAAGTTTCTAATTTGCAAGCTGTAATGTAGGGCGGTTCGGGCGCGGAGTAATTGATGAAAAGATCAAGATTTGATACCCGTCAACGAAGAAGGGGCATTCACGCAAGGATGGTGTCGGGAAGAGAGCGTCGGAACGGGGAAAATGTTCCGTGGAGGATCGCAAGGCCTCCGGCGGGAGGGGGTCAGAAGTTGGACTTCGACTTCGAGAACGGGGATTTGACCTCGACGCACTTGCCCTTGAACAGGGTGTGCGGGCGGCGGTAGGCTTTTTCCAGCGCGGTGATGATGATCTCGCCGGTGCCACGGTTGAGCATGAAGTCGATGTACTCGACCATGTCGTCGACCATCAGCGCCTTGTAGGGAATTGCGCCTTTCACATGCGATTCGCTGATCTTGGTCGCGAAGCTGGCGCGCCCTATCATGGTCAGCACGAAGCTGGTCATCTTCGTCTGTTCATTGACCTCGACGCGCAGCATGTCGAAGTCGCTCGGGTCCGGGTTGATCGGCACCCAGCTGCCGAGGTAGATCGGCATCCAGCCACGGCAATTGAAGTTCAGCGTGTCGGCGCTTGCGGACGCAGGTGCCAGCGACAGCGCCAGTGGCAAGACCAGCAGCAGCGCGCGCAGGCCTGGCATCCGGCGCTGCATGGTGGTGTGCAGTCCGGTCGCCAGGTTCATCAGCAAGTTCAGGCGACGTTGCATCGGGACGTGGTCCGCTTCTTGTCCTGTTGAGGTTCGAAGGATGGGCTGGTCCTGTCCGAGTCCGGTAAGGCGACAGGTCAGCGGGCAAGTGCCACGGATTTTACCTGTACCCAAGCCGCATCCCCGACATTGAAGCCAAGCTCGGCCAGCGAGCGCCGGGTCACGCGTGCGAGGATGGCCGTGGCACCGACCCTGACGCGCACCAGCGCAAGCCCGGGCGCTTCGTCCCCGGCGATGCCATCGATCCGGCCCTGCATCACGTTCTGTATGCTGCTGCGGCCGGGCTCGTCGCGCGCGAGGCTGACGTCGCGCGCCAGTATGCGCACCCGCGCTGCCGTGCCGGCAGGCAGCTGCGGGTCGCGCGTCCACAGGTGGCCGCCATCGAAGTCCATGCGCGCGAGGTGCCACTGGCCGTCGACGCGGCCGACATGGGCATCGATCACAACGCCGGCATCCTCGCCCAGCCTGACCGGCAGGTCCAGTCGTGCCAGCGTATCTGCCAGTGCGCCGCTGGCGACGACGCTGCCGTTATCCAGCATAACCAAATGGTTGGCCAGCCGCGCCACCTCGTCCGGCGAGTGCGTGACATAGACGATGGGGATCGCCAGTTCCTGCTGCAGCCGGTCGAGGTAGGGCAGGATCTCCTGCTTGCGCGCAAAGTCGAGCGCTGCCAGCGGCTCGTCCATCAGCAGCAGCTGCGGGTCGGTGGCCAGCGCACGTGCAATGCCGACCCGCTGGCGTTCGCCGCCGGACAAGACATCAGGTTTTCGTTCCAGCAGCGGCGCGATGCCGAGCAGCTCGGTCACATGGTCGAGATCGATGCGGGCCGTGCCGGCCGCCCGGCGTTGTCCGTACTGCAGGTTGCCGAGCACGGACAAATGGGGAAACAGGCTCGATTCCTGAAAGACGTAGCCGAGGGGACGCCGATGCGTCGGTAACCACTGCCTGTCGTCTTGCCAGACGTCGCCGTTGACTTGCAGGTTGCCCGTCGCACGCTCCAGTCCGGCGAGGCAGCGCAACAGCGTGGTTTTGCCGCAGCCCGAAGGCCCGAACAGCGCAGTAACGCCACGGCCCGGCAAACGGAGGTCGACATCGAGCCTGAAGCCCGGTCTGTGCAGCGCAAGGCGCGCGTGGATGCCGTCTGTCGCCATGCTCATCTCAGGAGGCTTTCTGCGTGCGCGGGCGCCACAGGTGCAGCGCAACCAGCACCGCGAACGAGAACACGATCATCACCAGCGCCAGCTGGTGTGCCTGTCCGTACTGCAGGCCTTCCACATAATCGTAGATCTGCACTGACGCCACGCGCGTCTGGCCGGGCAGGTTCCCGCCTATCATCAGCACCACGCCGAATTCACCCACCGTATGGGCAAAGCTCATCACGCAAGCGGTCAGGAAGCCGGGCAATGCCATCGGTACGGCAACGGTAAAGAACGCGTCAAGCGGCGAAGCGCCGAGGGTGGCCGCCACTTCCAGCGGACGGCGCCCGATCGCTTCGAAGGCATTCTGCAGCGGTTGCACCATGAACGGCAGCGAATAGAAGACCGATGCAATCACCAGTCCCCCAAAGGTAAAGGGCAGTTGTCCCAGTCCGAGCGATGCGATGACTTTGCCGACCGGGCCGTTCGGGCCCAGCGCCAGCAACAGGTAAAAGCCAAGCACTGTCGGCGGCAGCACGAGGGGCAGCGCGACAACGGCACTGACCGGGGCTTTCAGCATGCTGGAGGTATTCGCCAGCCACCATGCGATCGGCGTGCCGACCAGCAGCAGGATCAGGGTGACCACGGTCGACAGCCTGACCGTGACGGCAATGGCTTGCAGGGCTTCGGGGTCGAGCGGCATGCGTTGTTCTTGTTGTGAGCGGCGAGAGCGGCGCCGGCGGACTCGATCCGGCATGGGAGCCGGCGCCGAGCCAGAGTTTACTTGGTTTTGTAGCCGTAGCTTTCGATGGTCTGGCGCGCTTTGTCTGACTTCAGCCAGGCCAGCAAGCTGGCGGCCGCGGCGGAGTCCTTGCCCGCATTCAGCAGCAAGGCATCCTGCTTCAGCGGTTCATGCAAGGCCTCGGGCACAATCCACGCTGAGCCAGTCTTCATCTTGCCCTGGTCGAGCACTTGCGACAGCGCGATCATGCCCAGCTGTGCATTGCCGGTCGTTACGAACTGGAAGGTCTGCGCAATGTTTTCGCCCTGTACGAGGCGAGGCTCGATCTTGCCCTGCAGTCCCAGCTTCTGCATCACCTGCATCGCAGCGCGGCCATAGGGAGAAACGCGCGCATTGGCGATTGCGAGGTACTTGAACTTGTCGGACTTCAGCACGCTCCCATTCTGGTCGACCAGTTTCTCGTCCGGTGACCACAACACCAGGCGGCCGACGGCATACGTGAACTGCGATCCTGCGACGGCCTTGCCTTCCGCGACCAGCCTGGTCGGCGTTTCATCGTCGGCCGACAGCAACACATCAAACGGTGCACCGCTGATGATCTGCGCGTAGAACTTGCCGGTTGCTCCCTGGCTGATCGACAGCCTGTGCCCGGTGTCCTTCTCGAACACGGCCGCAAGGTCTTTCATCGGCTGGGCGAAATTGGCGGCGACAGCGACGCGAACTTCGGCGGCCGGGGTGGCGCCTGCCAGAAGCAGGGTTGCGGCTGCAAAGCAGGCGTTGCGGATCAGATCCTTCAAATCACGGCCCCGTCAGAAATTGAATTGCGTGCGGACCGAGAACACGTCGAGGCGCTGGCCAACTTTCGAATTGGACCTGAGCGTGCCTATGTCGACCGGCAGGAACGAGCGGTCAAATGAAGTCTGCGAATAATTGAACATGATGCGCGCATTCGGGTTCAGCAGCCAGTTCACGCCCAGTGTGAGCGTGTTGCCCTTCGGGCTGCCCTGAATTTGGTATTGCCGGGTTCCTGCGGTCGTTCCCGTCGAAGTCACGATCTGTCCGTCGATGAAGTTGCAGATTGCATTGGCGCCGGCGGTGGTGATTGCAGTGCAGTTGTTGTCGCCGAAGCCGGATGCATCATAAACCGAGTACCGCAGACCGACCTGCCAGGCACCCAGACCGGACCGGTTGGTGAAGCTGAACGGTGAATTCGGTTTCACCGACGTGAAGACCCCCGATTTGTACGAGTCAGCCCAGTTTTCGCCGGTCAGGTTGTACATGAACTCGACATAGGACGCTTTGGCATTGCCGGACATCGCGGAGGTGTAGGCGACGCCACCGCTGGTGATCGCGTTGGACGTTGCAGATGCGTCGATCTGCGCCCATTCGGCTTGCAGCTTGGCCGGGCCATAAGCTGCCGCCAGTTCCAAGCCCTTCAGGATGCGATCGACCCTCGCGACTTCAGAAGCGGGCAGGCCATAGCCACCTGTGGCGCAGACTGCACCCGCCAATTGCGTGCCGCACGGCGGTGCGCCATAGAGGCGGTTGCGGTATACGTTGTTCAAGCCGAGGTTTTCATCAGTGAACGACACGATGGGCGCCCGCGTTTCATAGGTCGTGCTTGCCGAACCGGTTTGCGTGGCCGTCGTCGGCGTCACAGTCTGGCGTCCCGTGGTCGCGGCGGCACCGATATGGAAGACTGCCTTGCCCGAGGCGCCGAAGGCCGAGGCGAGGTTAGCCGTCAGCCTTGCTGCCGCTTCCGGCCCCAGTCCGTTGAAGTTGTTTTGCGGATCAAAGTCACGCTGGTAGCCGGAGACAGCGTAGGTGAAGATGCCTTGCTCGCCGTTCAACATCGCGCCCATTTGCTTGAAGGGTGCCAGCTGGTGCAGGTAAGAGCGCTCCATGAAATCGATGTTGTTGGCGCTGGTTTGCGTCTCGAGCGCAAACGGCTGGTTGAACCGCCCCATGCGGAACTGCACGGCAGGATCCAGCTTGTAGGCAGCCCACGCAGTATCGACCACGTTGGTATTGCTGCTGATGCCGTTCAGCTGGACTTCGTAGGCGATGTCCTTGTTGAAGATGCCGGTGACGCCAATGCGCGCACGACGCATCGTGAAGCGATCCGACATCATGCCGGCATCACGGTCCAGCGAGTCGCCAAACTCCTGGTTATTGATCACGCGGGCATCGAAATGCATGCGGCCGGTCAGGTTGACTTCGTTCTTGCCATCCGCCGACGTCCAGCCGAGGCCGGACGGCTTTACGCTGCCATCCTTCTCGTGCTTTTCCACGAACTTGACGACCTTCTCGCTATCTTGCGGCTTCACGGCTTCCTTGCCGGCGGCCGTTTCAGTGCGCGCAGCCGGAGCGGGCGCGGCTGCGGCAGGTTCGTCCATCTCGGCCAGCAACTCGTCGTATTCCTGCTGGGTGATGATGCCTTTCCTGAGCTGCAGGTCGAGCAGGCGCCGGACCGGATCGCCGGCATAAACCTGGGTCGATAGCGAAAGTACGCCGATCGCCAGGGCAATCGCGCCGAGTTTGTGGTGCAGGTCTCGAGTTTTCATGGCCTTGATGTCAAAAAAGTCATGCCTTGCGAATCAAAATATACTTTGATTTATCGCGAAGCGAAATATATTGAACTAATTTTCAAGTGTCAACCCGACGGAAGGCGCGACGACGGGTACGACGCAGGATGACCTGCCATAAATCTCGCCTGCATGCGTCAAATATCCTTATGTAATTTTCATTTCGATAATTTGATTCGGCGCAGAACTTGTCCTGAATGGATTGGTTATGTAGCAAGGCACATGAAGGGTGCATATAATTGCTAGATGGAAAAGCTTGCCTATACCCTCGATGCAGAACTGACCTTGTGCGTCGGCGGCAAGCTGCTTGCCAATGCGAAGCGCATCGAATTGCTGCGGCAAATCGGCCTGACCGAGAACTTGACCAGGTCCGCCAAAATCGCCGGCTACAGCTACAAGGGCGCGTGGGACACCATCGAGCAGATGACGCAGCTCACCGGCGACAAGCTGCTGGAGCGCCACGCGGGCGGGAAGGGGGGCGGCAAGACGTGCCTGACCGCGCACGGCCACCAGTTGCTGAAGAATTTCACGCTGATCCAGAACGAGCATGCGCGCTTCATTGCGCGCCTCAACAAGCTCGCCAACGGGCTGGAGGCCGACTACGCCGTTGAAACCGAGATCGCGATGAAGACCAGTGCCCGCAACCAGTTCGCCGGCATCATCGTCTCGATCCTGCAGGGGCCAGTGAACGATGAAATCACGATGACGGTCAACGGCGCGCTGACGCTCGTGGCGTCCATCACTCATGGCAGTTGCCGCGAGCTGCAGCTCGACATCGGCGCCAAGGTGTTCGCGCTGATCAAGGCTTCGTCAGTCATGCTTGCTCTGCGAACGGCCGACGCTGCTGTCGAGCAGCCGGGATCCGAAGCCGTGCTCGCAAAGAATGCCTTTGCCGGGATCGCGCATACTGTCGTGCGGGGTGAACGCACGTCGGAAGTCGCCGTGCTGCTCGACGGCGGCATGGAGCTGGTAGCGACGCTGCCCAATGCCACCGTCGATGCGATGGCATTGAAGCAGGGCGATGCGGTGACGGCGGGATTTGATCCGTCCAGCGTCATCATCGGCATTGCTGCCTGAGATGCGACCCCGCGGGGCCGCCATGCGAGCTGTGGCGCGCAGAACGCCTATGCCGGATTAGCGAGCTTCCTGCCGGTTCAGGCGCGCAGCTTCAGGTACGTCCCGCGAGGATCGCCAACGGCCAGGAGACGGTACGTGCTTGCGCCGGATCGCTCCAGCAATCAAGCAGCACCGTGCCCAGCGCTTCAACGGCATCCTTGCCGGTCGCTTCGCGATAACGCGCCGAAGCTGACCAGGAACCGAGATAACCCAGCAACTGCGCGAGCGGCCACGATACCTGCATCGCGAGTTCCGGCGTCGTGATGCGCGCGAACGGGAACGACAGCTCGCGGTAACCCGTCTCCACATGGCGCCGCTCGGGCGGCCAGTAGGGGCCAATCACCTGATGGTAGAAGTGCTGGATCGCGGCATTCACCGCATCGCCGTCGACCACGATCATGCCGTAGCTCCATGCGGCCAACAGTCCGCCGGGTTTCAGCACGCGCCGGGCCTCGTCATAGAAGCTGTCGTCGGCAAACCAGTGCAGCGCCTGGGCGACGGTCACGAGATCGGCACAGGCATCCGGCAGCCCGCTTGCGTTGGCGGGCCCGACTGCATAGCGGACACGATCATGCGGCGTCGCATGCGCAATCTGGCCGGCACTCGCATCGGTCGCATATACCTGCCTGAAATGCCCTGCCAGCGCGACCGAGGCCTGCCCATTGCCGCAGCCGCAGTCCCACGCCAGATCATGTGCGTCGCATTGATTGCCTAGCCAATCGAAGAGTTCGGGAGGATAGGTCGGGCGGAAGTCGGCGTAGCGTCCCGCGACTTTGCCGAAGTGATCGCTGAAGTGCGTCATGTCTCGCCTGCCGGTCAATCACGTCAATCGTCGGCAGCTAACGGGATTCAGGGCTTGACCAGGACCTTGGCATTCGCGCCGCGTTCGACCTGTTCATGTGCAGCGGCGGTTGCCTCCAGCGCGTGGATCGCGACCGTCGGATGGCGGAAGCCGGGGCGAACCAGTACCGCAGCGACGCCGTCGAGCACTTCGCGCAGCAAGGGCTGCGGCAGCTTGTAGACGATGAAGTAGTAGAGGCTGACGAAGCCCAGGATCATCGGGCCGAAAGGCATCGCGACCTGCGGGCTGTTGGTGCCGTAGATGACGGCCTTGCCGCCGAAGCGCAGCAGGCTGCCGTAGTGCGGCGCGTGGGCTGCGGCATCCATGTCGATGATGAAGTCGGCGCCGATGCCGCCGGTCAGGGCCTGCACGCGGGCGACGAGGTCTTCGGTTTTGTAGTTGATGGTGTCGGCTGCGCCGTTGTCACGCGCCAGCTTTGCCTTGGCCTCATTGCTGACGATGGCGATCACGCGCGCGCCGGCCATTGCCGCCAGCTGCGTCACATAGAAGCCCACGCTGCCAGCCGCGCCGGGCACCAGTACGGTCTTGCCGAGCAGGTTGCCGCAGCTTTGCACCGCGTGCATGGCCGTCATCAGCGGAATGCCGATCGATGCGCCGGTCTCGAAAGACACGCCTTCGGGCAGCGGCACCACCTGCGATGCCGGCAGCGCGACATACTCGGCGCAGCTGCCGTAGGGGCGCTCCCATTGCGCGTTGTACATCCACACGCGCTGCCCGTGCAGCGGGGCATCGACGCCCGCGCCGACCTTGTCGACGATACCTGAGCCATCGCTGTGCGGCGTGACTTCGGGGTAGCCACCGGTACGCGCCGCCACGCCGGAGCGCGACTTCACGTCCGACGGGTTGACGCCGCTATAGGCGACCTTCACGCGCACCTCGCCCGGACCGGGCTCGGGCAGCGGCTTGTCGATAATTTTCAGGACGTCGGCCGCAGGGCCCTTGCTGGTATAGACGACAGCGCGCATCGCGTGCTCCTCGTTGTTCGGGGGGTCAGAACAGGCCGACGACTTTGCCGCTGTCGTCGATGTCGATTTTGACCGCGCTCGGCACCTTCGGCAGGCCCGGCATGGTCATGATGTCGCCGCAGATCATCACGATGAATTGCGCGCCGGCTGCGAGGCGCACTTCGCGGATGTTGACGATGTGGCCGCTGGGCGCGCCGCGCAAGGTCGGGTCGGTCGAGAACGATGACTGGGTCTTGGCGACGCAGATCGGGTAGTGGCCATAGCCGGCCTCTTCCCATGCCTGCAGCTGCTGCTTCACCTTGGCCGGGGCGCTGATGTCAGCTGCGCCGTAGACCTTGGTTGCGACCTTCTTCATCTTGTCCCACAGCGTGTCGTTGTCGTCGTAGACGAACTTCGGGCCTGTGCCCTGTTCGGCCAGGCGCACGATCTCGTGCGCAAGTGCTTCGGCGCCGGCGCCACCCTTTGCCCAGTGCTCGGCCAGCACCACGTTCACGCCCAGCGCATGCATGCGGTCGGTCACCATCGCGATCTCGGCATCGGTGTCGGCCGTGAAGCGGTTGATCGACACCACGCAGGGCAGGCCGTAGTTCTTCGTCACGTTCTCGACATGGCGCTCGAGATTGACCAGGCCTTTCTTCAGCGCCTCCAGGTCTTCGGTATTGAGTTCCTTGACGTCCTTGCCGCCGTGGTACTTCAGCGCGCGAATCGTCGCCACCAGCGCACACGCGGCCGGCTTGAGGCCGGCCTTGCGGCACTTGATGTCGATGAACTTCTCTGCGCCGAGGTCGGCGCCGAAGCCGGCCTCGGTCACCACGTAGTCGCCCAGCTTCAGCGCGCTTTGCGTGGCGATCACGGAGTTGCAACCGTGCGCGATGTTGGCAAACGGGCCGCCATGCACGAAGGCCGGGTTGTTTTCCAGCGTCTGCACGAGGTTCGGCTTGAGTGCATCTTTCAGCAGCACCGTCATCGCGCCATGGGCATTGAGGTCGCGCGCATGCACGGGCTTGAGGTCGCGGGTATAGCCGACCACGATGTCGCCGAGGCGCTGCTTCAGGTCCTGCACCGACGTCGCCAGGCAGAAAATCGCCATCACTTCGGAGGCGACCACGATGTCGAAGCCATCCTGGCGCACGAAGCCGTTGGCGGTGCCGCCGGCACCGATCACGATGTCGCGCAGCGCGCGGTCATTCATGTCTACCACGCGCTTCCAGGTAATGCGGCGCGGGTCGATGTCGAGCTGGTTGCCGTGGTTGATGTGGTTGTCGATCATCGCGGCCAGCAAGTTGTTGGCCAGCGCGATCGCCGAGAAGTCGCCGGTGAAGTGCAGGTTGATGTCTTCCATCGGCACGATCTGCGCATGGCCGCCACCGGCCGCGCCGCCTTTGACCCCGAACACCGGGCCCAGCGACGGTTCGCGCAGGCAGATCACGGCCTTCTTGCCGATGCGATTGAGCGCATCGCCGAGGCCGACCGTGGTGGTGGTCTTGCCTTCGCCGGCCGGGGTCGGGCTGATCGCGGTCACCAGAATCAGCTTGCCGTCCGGGCGGCCCTTCAGCGTCTCGAGGTAGTCGAGCGCAATCTTGCCCTTGAAATGGCCATAAGGCTCGATCGAGTCTTCCGGGATGCCCAGGGTGGCGGCGACAACGACCACCTTTTTCATCTTGGCTTGTTGGGCAATCTCGATATCGCTTTGCATGCTGGCTCCGGGAATACAGAAGTGAATACAGGAAAGGTCGGGATTCTAAAGCCTGCAGGCAAGGCGCGGCTACTTGTCGAAAAGTTCACGACCGTCCGGCGTGCGAGGCCAACTGTCGGGCTGTGGTTGTGCCATGCACAAGGAAAGCGGGAACGGCTCTGTTAAACTCTTGCTTCCAATAAGGATTGGCCTCCCGACAATCGGCTCCCCACATCATATTTACCCAGACAGGAATTTCTATGCCCGGCTTGCTTCCCAACGTCGATCCCGATGGCCTGCTCGAATTTTCGGTGGTGTACACCGATCGTTCGCTGAACCACATGTCGAAGGCCTTCATGGGCGTGATCAATGACATCTCGTCCATCCTGAAAGAGGTCTACAACGCCAAGTCGGCAGTGGTGGTGCCGGGTTCGGGTACCTATGGCATGGAAGCCGTCGCGCGCCAATTCGCATCCGAGCGCAAGTGCGCCGTGATCCGCAATGGCTGGTTCAGCTACCGTTGGACCCAGATCTTCGAGATGGGCCACATCTCGAAAGACCTGCACGTGATCAAGGCCAGCCAGGCGCACCCGGGATTCGAGGGTGACTATGCTGCGCCGTCCGTCGACGAAGTCGTCGCATGGATCAAGAAAGAAAAGCCGGCCGTCGTGTTTGCGCCGCACGTCGAGACCTCGGCCGGCATGATCTTGCCGGACGATTACCTGAAGGCCGTGGGCGACGCCGTGCGCTCGGTCGATGGCTTGTTCGTGCTGGACTGCATCGCGTCCGGCGCGATGTGGGTCGACATGCAGGCCTGCAATGTGGACGTCATCATCAGCGCGCCGCAAAAGGGCTGGAGCAGCTCGCCATGCTGCGCCCTGATCGCGCTGAACGATCGCGCGCGCGCCACCATCGACGGCACCACCAGCACCAGCTATTCGTGCGACCTGAAGAAGTGGCTGCAGATCGTCGAGACCTACGAAAAGGGCTCGCACATCTACCACACCACGATGCCGACTGATGGACTGCGCCAGCTGCGAGACACCATGAAGGAAACCCGCGCCGCCGGCTGGGACAAGCTGAAGCAGGCGCAAATCGACCTCGGCGACAAGGTACGCCGCATGCTCGAAGCCAAAGGCTTCAAGAGCGTCGCCGCGCCGGGCTTCCAGGCGCCGTGCGTGGTCGTCAGCTATACCACCGACCCGGATATCCAGAACGGCAAGAAGTTCGCCGCGCTCGGCCTGCAAACGGCTGCCGGCGTGCCGCTGCAAGTCGGCGAGCGTGACGATTTCCGCACCTTCCGCCTGGGCCTGTTCGGTCTCGAGAAGCTGCTGCATGTGGACCGCACGGTCGAGCACCTGAAAACCGCGCTCGACCAGATCGAGTCGGCACCCGTGCTGAAGTCGGCCTGAGGCCCGGCACGCAGAGACAAACAAGCCCGCCCCGCGACAGCGTCGGCGGGCTTTTTTACATTCAGGCGACGTAGGAGTGCCTGAGCAGAAAGCTGGTTTATCATGCACTGCGGCGTCGGATACGAGTACCCCGACAACAAAAATAAAAAGCGCCGGCAGCGCCCGGACAAAAAAATGAGACAGGAGACCCCACGAATGGAACGACGCAATTTCCTCGGCATAGGCACTGCCTTGTCACTGGCCTTTGCGGCCGGCGTGCTACGGCCGTCTGACGTATTTGGTGCGGAATGGGACGGCACGCTGCCCGATGCGAAAACCGTGGCACTTGCCGTTCACGCAATGGGCGGCCAGTCCGTGATCGATAGCCCGCTGGTCACGCTGTCCGGCCCCGAGCTGGTAGGCAGCGGCTTTGTGGTGCCGCTGTCCATGGAAAGCAAGATCCCCAAGACCGACCTGATGGCCATCTTCGTGCACAAGAACCCGGTGCCGATGACGGCCGTCTTCGAGCTGCCGCCGGGTACCGACGCCACGATCAGCACCCGCATCAAGATGGGCGAGACATCGACCATCTACGGCATCGTGCGCGCCGAAGGCAATTTCTATGTCGGCAGCACCATGATCAAGGTGCGCGCTGGCGGCGGCGGTTGCGGCTGAGAACAAGGGGAATGGAATGAGCGAACCAATGAAAATCCGTGCCTTCCTGCTGAATGGCGCGGTCGAAGTCAAATTGCAGGTGAAGCACCCGATGGAGTCCGGCTTGCGCCGCGATGAACAGGGCACGAAAATTCCGCCGCATTTCATCGAGACGCTGGTCGTCAAGTGCAAGGGACGTGTCGTCTTCAATGCGCGGCTTGGCATGGCGGTGTCGGAGAACCCGTACCTCGCCTTCACTTTCCATGGTGCCGAGAAGGGCGATCCGCTGACGGTGACCTGGGTCGACAACCTGGGTGACACGCGCACCGACGAAGGCGTAGTCATCGCCTGAGCATGTCGCGGAAATTGGTGATGCGCAGCGCTGCAGCGGCAGGCCGGGTCGGGCTTGCCGCGTCCTTGCTCTCCTTGGCTGTGCTGGCGTGGACCGCACCGGCACAGGCACAGGCGCGGCACTACGATTGCAGCGGCCAGTTGAAGGTGGAAAACTTGTTTGACGGCAGCCGACCTGAATTCCGGTCGCAGCACTGGCGCATCTCGGTCAATCCCGTGGCTGGCTATGTGAAGCGGCCCCCCGAGCTGGCGGCCGGCTGCCTCGAAAAGAAGGTCGAAATTTGCGGCTGCGAGCTGGGCGATGATCTGGTGCGTTGCCGCAGCCTGGGCATCACCCCGGATGGCAACGAGATTGCGATGGACTTCACGCTCGACCGCCGCGCACTGGTGCTGCGCGCCAGCGGCAATCGGCACCATCCGAAATCCGGGAACACGATCGAGACGAGCGGCGAGTTCGCCTGCCAGGCGACGGCCGAACCATAAGGACAGGATGATGAAACAATGTCTGAAGATATTCGCCCTGCTGCTGGTGCTGGCCGGGCTGCCTGCGGTCGCCGCGGCGCAAGCCAATGCTCACGGCTTGCCGATGGTGGAAGACTTGCACGGCGAATCCGCACTGGCGCAGCAGGCGGGCAAGCCGCTGGTGCTGATGTTCACGCTGCCCGAGTGCCCCTACTGCAAGGTGGTGCGCCGGAATTATTTGTTGCCGATGATCCGCGAGGCCGGCAATGACCCGCCGCAGATCCGCGAGCTGACCATGACCGGTCGGCAGGCGATCAGGGATTTCGATGGCACGGTCACGACGCCGACGGCGGTCGCCAAGCGCTATGGAGTGAAAGTGGCGCCGACGCTGGTCTTTGTGAATGCGGCGGGCGACATGCTGACCGATCCACTGGTGGGCGGCGACCACCAGTTCTTTTCCGTTTACCTCGACCGCGCGTTCGAGACGGCCGAAGCGAAGCTGAAAGACATCCGCGTCAGGCCGCGCTGAGGAAAGCCGATTTGCCGGCGGGCTGCCCCGCCGCGACGAGCCTGTCAGTTGCGCCCCTTGAAGCGGCAGCTGCCGGTCTCGGAAAACAGCCGGGGCTTGAACCAGCGCGCGTATTTCTTCGGGTCGGCTGCGTTCAGCTCGTCCTGCGTCAGGTAGCGCCCGCTGTTGGTCATGTACTCATTGGCCATCAGGAAGTTACCGGTCTCCAGCTCGATCTTGTAGTAGTACTGCTCGATGAAGCGGCTGTCGACGCGGTTGCGGTCTTCGTGCGCAATGATCTTGTTGTCTTCCCACTTGTCGATCACGACCGTAACTTTGGGTTCCTCGTCGCTGGCATGGCGGGTCATGGTCCGGGCACGCTCGTTGACCGTGAAAATGAAGGAGCAGACACTGACGTCATCCTTGCAGATCCACTTGTTGCCGCGGAAGGCCTTGGTCACGCAATCATAGGTCGCGGCATGCGCGGGCATGGCCAGCGTGGCCAGCAGCAGGGTGATCAGGGGCGCCAGCAGGCGTTGTTGCGGCAGGAGCTTGGGAGCAGTCATCACGGCATCCGGTCGTGTCGGCTGTAAGAGTTCCGGCCAGTATAAACCACTGCGTCGCGCGCTCAGTCCGCCGGCAGGTCGACGACAAAGCGAGAACCGACGCCGGGCGTGCTCGTGAAGCTGATGTCGCCGCGGTGCGCATTGACCACGGTCTTGGACAGCCACAGCCCCACGCCCATGCCGTCCGCCTTCGATGTCTTGAACAGGTCGAACACCGAGGATTGCATCAGGGCCGGTATGCCCGGCCCGTTGTCGTGGACCACCAGTTGCAGGCGGCCGTGGCGAAGGCTGGTCTGCACGTCGATATGTTTGTCGGCCTGAGCGATGCTGCCCAGTGCGTCGAGCGCGTTGTTGAACAGGTTGAGCAGCACTTGCTGCAGTTGCGTGTGGTCGCCGTCCAGCATGGAGCTTGCACCGAGATTCGGACGCAGTGCGACGTTTTCCGATCGTGCACGTGCGTCGACCAGGGCCAGCGTGTCGCGCACCAGGGCATCGAAATCGAAAGGCTCGTTGCCTTCTTGCCGGCTCTCGAACAGGTTGCGCAGCTTGGTGATGATGTTGGCCGCACGTCGGTTGTCGGCATTAATCGAATCGAGGAAGCGGCGTGCTTCCTCGAGGTCGACATCGGGGGCGTCGAGCTTGCGCTCCACCAGCTGGGTGTTGAGGCGAATCGCGCATAGCGGCTGGTTGAGTTCGTGGGCAAGGCTGGCCACCAGTGCGCCCATGCCGGCAGTCTTGTTCGACAGCGTCAGCTGACGGATGATTTCCTCGCGCTCGATCAGCAGGTCTTGCAGCTCGGCCTTGTGCTGCGACAGCAGGCTGGCACGTTCTTCGGCAGCGGCCAGGCTGCGCTGGGTCTGCAGGTTATGTTGTTCGCGGCGATCCAGAAAGATGCGCAGGAAGCTGATGTTGATCAGCGTGATCGCGATGAACTGGCCGGCGATCAGCACGTATTGGTCAATGCCGGGCGCATAGATGCCGGGCGCGCCGAGTCCGGCCGCGACCATGATGGCCTTGAAGCCGAGCGACGAACACAGTACCAGGCCGCCCAGCATCAGCACGCGCGGACCCAGCGATCCCGGCTGCACATTGCCGCGCATTTGCCAGCCAACCAGGAAATATTCGATGCAAACGATGGCGTAGAAGCTGTGATAGGCGACCTCGAGCGTCAGCTCCGACATGCCCGTGAAAAACGAATAGGCGAACCAGACATAAAAGCTGATGCCTATCGTCAGGTGCAGGAGTGTCGTCTTCGCGATCGGCTGCGGCTGGTACCAGCGCAGCGCGATCGAGCGACCGGCATTGCCCAGTACCATCAGCAACTGGCCGGCATGGACGAACAGCAGGTCGCCTACCTGCTCGCGCAAGGACAGGAAAACAATGGCAAAGCCCGACAGCATGCCGGACCCGCACCACAGGCGCAGCTGGTTGTTTCGCTGTTCCGACAGCGCGAACCAGACTGATGCATGCAGCAGCAGGTACACCAGGCAGATCATGAAGATCGCGGTCTGCGTGTGCAGCGGCATCAGCGGCTTTTCCCGGCGTGGATGTTTTTCTTCATTATTCGCAATCGATGTCGCAATTCGACGGCCGAGGCTAGCAGCGTGCCCGTGCTCAGGCAATTGCCCCCGGGGGCAGTGCCGGCGAAAGGGGGACGGAGCGTGCTAGCATCTTTGCATCACCGGCCGGCCGCCGCTAACGGGCTGTGTCGACGTCCCCCAACCAACGACATGAGCGCCATGCCTGCCCTGACTGCCCCGACTTCGAATACTCGCCTTACCCTAGACTTCGTTTCCGATATTGCCTGTCCATGGTGCGCGGTCGGTCTGGCTGCGCTTGAAAAAGCGATCGACCGTGTAAGCGACGAACTCGATGTTGACCTGCACTTCCAGCCCTTCGAGCTGAACCCCGGCATGCCGCCCGGCGGCGAGGACACCATCGAGCACCTCGCACGCAAGTATCAGATCAGTCCGGCGCAGATCGAACAGAACCAGCAGCACTTGTACCAGCGCGGCGCCGAAGCCGGCTTTCATTTCACGCCCGGTGCGCGCAAGCGCATCTACAACACCTTCGATGCGCACCGATTGCTGCATTGGGCTGCCGAGACCGCAGGCGCCGACGCGCAGCACCGGCTCAAACGCGCATTGCTGAAGGCCTATTTCACGGACGGGCTGGATCCGTCCGATCCTGCCGTATTGCGCGCTGCGGCGACGGCGGCCGGACTCGATGGCGCGCAGGCGGCGTCCGTCATTGCCGGAACCGACTATGCGGAAGCAGTGCGGGCGAGTGAACAGCGCTACCTCGACCAAGGCATCCATTCGGTGCCCTCGGTGATCGTCAACGGGCACTACCTGGTGCAGGGCGGGCAGCCGGCCGAAGTGTTCGAGCAGGCCTTGCGCCAGATTGCCGCTGAATCTGCGGCCGGCGCAGGCGCATGAAGGCTGGCGGCAGCATGATGTCGGCTCGCATCCGCCTTGCCTCGGCCACCGCTCGCCCGCAATCACGTTTGCAGCGTTGGCTCGCCGCGGCTTGCGTGGCGCTGACCTGGTCGATGGCATCTGCTGCGTCGGTCGCACCACTGGAGGTGACCGAAATCGCGCCCGGGGTCTTTGTTCATCAGGGCGCACACGAAGAATTCGGCGACGGCTACCACGGTGACATTGCCAGCATTGGCTTCGTGATCGGTACGGAAGCGATTGCCGTGATCGATACCGGCGGCAGCCTGCGCACCGGCAGCGCGCTGCGCGAGGCGATTCGCGCTCGCTCGTCGCTGCCCATTCGCTACGTGATCAACACCCACGTACACTCCGACCACATCTTCGGCAATGCTGCCTTCGCGCAGGACCAGCCGCAATTCATCGGCCACCGCAAGCTGCCCGCCGCGATGCGCTCGCGAGGCCCGCTGTACGAAGAGAACCTGACCCGGATGCTGGGCGATGCCGCGCAGGGCAGCCGCGTCGTGCTGCCGACCCGCACCGTGCAGGACGCGCTGGCGATCGACCTCGGCGGGCGCCAGTTGCAGCTGCGCGCGTGGCCGGCTTCACATACCGACCACGACCTGAGCGTGATGGATGAAAAGACTGCCACGCTGTGGGCCGGTGACCTGCTGTTTGTGGAGCGCACGCCGACACTCGACGGCGACCTGAAGGGCTGGCTGGCGACAATGCAGGTGCTGCAGGCATCAGGCGCTGCGCGCACGGTGCCGGGTCACGGCCCGGTCGTGGTCGATGCGCGCCCGTATTTCGACAAGCAGCGACGCTACCTGCAATTGCTGCAGGAGGACGTGCGCCGCGGCTTGGCCGAAGGCCTCAAATTGCAGCAGGTGACGGCAAGTGCTGCGGCTGCCGAACGCGCGCATTGGTTGCTGTTCGACAGTGCCAATCCGCGCAATGCCGAACTGCTGTACCTGCAAATGGAGTGGGAGTGATGGTTGCCCCTTGCCGGGGCTGCGTCAGAACGGAATCATCACGTCGACCGAGACAAAGCGATACCAGTAATTCGGATCCGACGACGCGAGAGCGGCGGCATGCGTATAGCCCGCCCGCATGCGCAGCGCATAGCCGCTCATCTGGCGTTCCGCGCTCGCTTCCGCGAGGCGTGTCGTCGTCGCCGAGCCGGAATCGATGCGCTGGCGGCCAAGGCCCGCGGTCAGCGCGGTGCGCCAGTCGTTGACCCGGTGGCGCCAGCCGACGGCCAGCATCACTTCGTCATATTTCGGTGGATTGAAATAAGCGCCACCGACGTCGGTCTTGCTGCTGTCATACCAGCGATAGCGCAGTTGCGTGGTCAGCCCGACATCCAGCGAAGGCTGGAATATCAGTCGGCCGCGCAGGTGGCGACGCTGGTTCCCGTCGGAGAAATTCTGTATGCCGGCCAGGCCGACGGTGGTCCACTTCGGCGCCCATCGGTAATCGACGGACGCACCCGCGAAGTCATAGGACACGCCATTGTCGATCGCGGTGGCCGTCTCGACAAAGTCGCGGTTCACGAACAATTCATAGGAACGTCCCGGCGCCCACGATTTGCGCCAGGTCGCATCGAGCGTGAACAGGTCCTTGCTCGCGGCCTGGAACATGCCCGACTCGACAGACCAACCCTCCAGTGTCTTGCGGTCGAATTGGTTGGCCACCAGTCGCAGCTGCTGGCCGCTGCGGCTCCAGCCCGGCTTCGAAAATTCGTAATTGGTATAGCGCAGGCCGACTTTGTCGTCGAGGTGCTGGTAGAGCAGCATGCCATCGGCGGACAGGCGCCGGCTGCTGAAGCTTTCGCTGTCGGTCGAGTAATAGAATCCGCCGCCCGCCGCGGGCCGCAAGCCTTCGGCGGCTGAAGTCAGCGGCAGGGTCGCCGCTGCCAGCGTCGGCAGCGCGATGCTCAGCAGAGATTGCAGCAGCTTGCTGCGTCGGGCGCGAGGTTGCGCGGAGAGGCCATTCAGATCCTTGCGATTCATGGATATCCCGTTTATTTGGTGCCCCAGGTCTTGCGCAGGTTGAGCACCTCGGCGAGGTAGCCCATCAGCGATACCGGTTGCATGATCATGCTATAGAAGAGCGTGTAGATGAAGAAGCCCGACGGGTTGAAACGCACCTTCAGGCCCTTCTCGACGAACAATTCGCGGCCGATTCGATACATGAAGTAATTCATCGCCATCGCCATCGGTACCAGCGCCAGCGTGATCGGGCCGGCGATCCAGTAATAACCGAACAGCGCGAGCACGATGCCCGGGATGAAGACTGTCGTGAAGATCAGGTCGAGGAACGGGAAGAACAGGTTCCAGTAAACGAAGGTGGTCGGCAGCGACGGCATCAGCAGGATGCCGGGATGCTTCTTGAAGGCCTCGACCATGCCGCGCGCCCAGCGCTTGCGCTGGCGGGCGAATTGCATCAGCGTTGCGGGCGCATTGGTGAACAGCAGCGCGTCTTCGCAATGGCCGATGCGATAGCCTTCTTTCAGGATGCTCCACGACAGCACGATGTCTTCGCCCACGCAGTCGGGCCAGCCGCCGACCTTCTTCAGTGTGGCGGTGTCGTACAGCGAGAACGCGCCTTGCGCGACCATCGTGCCCTGATACATCGATTGCACGCGCTTGATGGCGGCAATGCCCTGGAAGTAATCCCACTCCTGCGCGCGCGTCATCCAGCTCTGGCGCGAATTGCGCACCAGGACTGCACCGGCCACGGCGCGCGTATTTTTCGGGTCGTGGAAGTAGCGCTCGACGATGCTGGTCAGTGCATCGCGGAACAGCCATGAGTCTGCGTCGACGGTGGCGGTGAGCGTATACGACACCATCTTCAGCGCCTCGTTGAGCGCATTGGCCTTGCCCACGTTCTGCTTCAGGTCCAGCAGTTGCAGCCACGGGTAATTGGGCAGCTGCTCGCGCACCAGTTCGGCGGTGCGATCCTTCGAGCCGTCATTGGCGACGATCACTTGCAGCGGTCCCGGATACTGCTGGCGCGCGATGCTCTCGATGGTTTCGACGATGGTCGCTTCTTCGTTGTATGCCGCCACCAGCACGGTGAGGCCCGGGTAAGTCTCCAGCGGTGCATGCGCGGGGCGGCGATCCAGCGCGAGGCTGATCAGCAGGAAGGCATTCATGAAGCCTGGGATCAGGGCGATTCCTGCGACGATGGTCCAGGCCACTGGCATCGTCACCCAGACCCCGAGTTCGTGTGCCCAGGGGCTCGCGAGCATCACCGATGCCAGCATCCAGGCGGTGGCAGCGCTGATCGCGATCGCGAACTTGAAACGGATCGGGAGGTACCAGCGGCTTCGCTTGCTGTACCGATCGGTGTCGCGCGAGGGCAGCTCGACGACCGAGAGGCCCAATTGGGGCTCGTGCTCGCGTTCAGGCGCTTCCTTTGGCTGGTACATATCGGTTTCCCAGAATCAAAAATTTGGATGATGATCGAATCTTTGATGCAGTACGTCACTAATCGTGATTTTGTGCAACTTTGTCATAAGTTAATTTTTTTGCCAAATTTCACTCGGGAAACTGACAGAAAACCAGGGCTTGCGCGGCTGCGCCAGCCTGCGTAGGCTTCGGTCTCCCTGATTACGGCGCTCCCGGCGCTCTCCTTGAATCCATGCGCTCCCTGCAGTCGGCCGATGTTTTTTGCGAGGTCATCGATAACTTCGGCGATGCCGGTGTCTGCTGGCGGCTGGCGCGTGCGCTGGCCGCGCAGGGGCTTGCGGTCAGGTTGTGGATCGACGATGTGCGGCGCTTGCAGCGGCTGCGGCCGGCGCTTGATCCGGCCTTGCCGGTGCAGCGGGTTGACGGATTTCAGGTGCGCCATTGGCGCGATGGCGAGGCCGCCCTGTCGGATGCCGGGCCAGCGGAGGTGGCTGACCTGGTCGTCGCCGCTTTTGGCTGCCGGCTGCCAACGGCCTATCTGGCGTCGATGGCCACCCGTGATCAGCGGCCGGTCTGGGTCAACCTTGAATACCTGTCGGCCGAACCATGGGTGGAGGGCAGCCACGGCTTGCCGTCACCGCACCCGCGCCTGAAGCTGACCGAGCATTTCTACTTCCCCGGATTCAGCCGCGGCACGGGTGGCCTGCTGAAGGAAGCTGCCTACGACGACGCGCAGCGCGCATTCGATGTCGGCCAGCAGCAAGCCTTCCTCGGCGGCCTCGGCGTACGTGTGCCGGAAGGCGCACCACGGGTCTCGCTGTTCTGCTATCCGGGTGCCGATGTGGCGGGGCTGTTCGCGGCCATGGCTGCCGGGCCGACAGTGCATTGCCTGGTGCCCGAGGGCGTGACGCCGCTGGCGCCGGCAGCCGGACAGTCACGCACCCACGGGGCGCTGACAGTGCATGGCATACCCTTCGTTGAACCGGACGATTACGACCGTCTGCTGTGGAGCTGTGACCTGAACTTCGTGCGTGGTGAAGACAGCGCGGTGCGCGCGCAGTGGGCGGCCCGTCCTTTGCAATGGCAGTTGTACCCGCAGGACGACGACGCGCATCGTGTGAAACTCGATGCCTTCGTCGCGCTGTACACGGATGGCATGGCACCGGCGCTGGCCGACCTGGTCACGCGCGCGATGCGGCGCTGGAACGGCGCACCGGATGCCGGCAGCGGCATGCACCCGGACGCCGGCAGTCATGCGCCCGACTGGCCGGCTTTGCTCGAAGTTCTGCCGGCATTGCGTTTGCATGCCGCGCAGTGGGCTGCGCGTCTGGGCGCACAGCGCGAGCTGGCGACAGGGCTGATCGAGTTCGCCGGCAAAATCGGGTAAAATGCGTGCGCTTTGACTCCCGCGTGCTGGTAATTCAGACAACAATCCCGGAGCCTCCGACAACAAGCCGCTGGCCGCGTTTCGCCGCCTTGCCAGTGACCCCATCGTTTCGCGATGTTGGTGTTGTTTGAGGATCATGATCGTCTTCACCGCCAACAGGGCCTAGCCCGCGCAGGCGAGCACGCATTCCGAACTTTTTGGCTATATCACTATGAAAACCGCACAAGAACTCCGCGCCGGCAACGTGTTCATGATCGAAGGCAAGCCCTGGGTCGTGATCAAGACTGAATTCTCGAAGTCGGGCCGCAACGCGTCCGTCTGCAAGATGAAACTGAAGAACCTGCTGACTGGCGCAGCGCAGGAAGTCGTTTACCGCTCGGATGAGAAATTTGAAATCGTCGTCCTCGAGCGCAAGGAAGTAACCTATTCGTACTTCGCCGATCCGCTGTACGTGTTCATGGACACCGACTATAACCAGTACGAGGTGGAAGCCGAGAACATGGGCGATGCGATCAGCTACCTCGAAGACAGCATGGCTTGTGAAGTGGTGTTCTACGACGGCAAGGCCATCTCGGTCGAACTGCCAACTACCGTCGAACGCGAAATCACTTACACCGAGCCGGGCGTCAAGGGGGACACCTCGGGCAAGGTACTGAAGCCGGCGAAGATCGCAACCGGTTTCGAAGTGTCGGTGCCGCTGTTCGTCAACCAGGGCGACAAGATCGAAATCGACACACGTACCGGCGAATACAAGCGCCGCGTCTGATCGCGACAAGTCATTCATCGTTCGCTGTCAGAACGACAGAAAAACCGCAGCTCAGGCTGCGGTTTTTTTTCGCCTGTTGAACGATGATCAGCGCGTGTCGATGCACAAATTTTTCGTCATCGAAAAAATTTTGCTGCAGCCTTGGAACTTTAATCTCCAGCAATAGCCCAAGCATCAGTGCGCTGCATAGCGCCATCACTTGATCGAGGAGATTCCATGCTGAAGTCAGAAAAATTTTTCGGCAAGCGCGAAAGCGTCACTGAAATGAAGGTCGTGCCCGCCAGCGACAAGCCTGTGACCGACAAGCTGGTCAGCGGATTGTCGATTGCATCGTCTGCGCCCGGCGCATCTGGTTCATCGGCACCTGCAGCGCTGACGCCGCGTGTAGTGCCGGCATCGATTGCCACGCCGCCCGTTGTGATGACGGCCCCCGTTGCAGGTTCGGACGTGCGCAGCAAGCTGACCGTCGGTCCCAACATCAAGCTCAAGGGTGTCGAAATCACCGACTGCGACACCTTGGTGGTCGAGGGGCGGGTCGAGGCGACCATCGATTCGCGCGTGATCCAGATTTCGGAAAAAGGGGCATTCATTGGCAGCGCCGAATTCGACATTGCCGAGATTCGCGGTGAATTCGATGGCGACCTGACTGTGCGCCAGAAGCTGGTCGTGTATGCGAGCGGTCGCGTCACCGGCAAGGTTCGTTACGGGAAGCTGGTGATCGAAGAGGGCGGGCAGTTGTCCGGCGATGTGCAGCTTGCATCGGCACCGATGAAGGGGCTCGCTGTTGCGCTCGGTTGAACCGGCGCAAGGGAGGCAGTGATGAAAAGCGGCAGGGGATACCCTGCCGCTTTTTTTATTCGCAGGCTCGCGTGACCGGTCACGCACTCGCCCGATGAGCGGTCGCCGGTTCAGCCATCCATGTCGGGCAAGGCCAGATGTGTAAGGAAGTTCTTTGATCGGTATTGGCAGACAAAATCGAGCCGCATTGCGCCAGCCGATCCCGGTATCACGGGCTGGAACTTCAGGCGCGACACCGGTAGCGCTGGCTCCTGGTGTACTGGCATGTCATCCGGTTCGGTGCTCGCGAAATAGGCATTTGCGGTGTATGCGATCTTATGCGCATCACAGTCGAAATAATTCAGGTAGGTCGATGACTGGTAAGCCGTGCCGTCGGCCGCAAATTGTGGCATCGACCAGGAGGTGCGAAGGAAGGCACGCAAATAATCGTCGTCGCGCACGATGCTGCCCATGTCGACATACCAGCTGATGACCTTCTCCGGATCTTCGGTTTGGGACAGCAGCTTCCAGTCGGCCGCCGCCGCCGGCAGCGACAGCAGGGCCGGCAGCACGAATCGCCATAGCGGCATCGATCGGGATCTGGCCTTGGGCCACGTCATGAGTGTCTCCGGTGCAGGTGCTTTTTTTGGTTTGAGAACGATCTTACCGGAATCGACTCGCGATTGCCGCTTGCCGCGTGATGGGCATGCATGCGTGCCTGTGTGGCTAACCTCGCCTGTCCATGGCAGCAAAACTTACCGGCGGCGAACTATCGCGGTTATGATTATCGAATATAAAGACGGGCCCAACCCGCAACCGGAGGAGGCAGCATGGAGGATGCAGTACTCGCTGGCGCATCGGAGACGCCAGCGACACCGGCGTTCGGTCCCTGGGGGCGATGCCTGCATGGCTGGACCCGCGCATTCGCCACCGTCGGCGGCTTCGGATTCATCGCCCTGGTGACCATGTCCATCGTGTCCATCGTCGGACGCAAAGTGGCGGCGGCACCCGTACCGGGTGACATCGAGATCATGCAGATGGGTACGGCCGTCGCGTCGGCCGCCATGCTCGCCTATTGCGAGATGGAGCATCACCACTTGCGCGTCGATTTCTTCACGGCCGGCCTGTCGACGGCTGCACGCCATCGGCTCGATGCGCTGGCCCATCTGCTCCTGGCACTGGTTGCCGCCATCATTGCATGGCGCACAGGGGCAGGCGCGGCATCGTTGAGGGAAGCAGGCGAGGCGTCGATGCTGCTGCTGTGGCCGGTCTGGACCGTGGTGGCCGCCATGGTGCCGAGCTTCGCGCTGCTGGCGCTGGCAGGCCTGTACAACGCGGGATACTACTGGAACACCGCATCAGAAATGCATGCCAGCCGTGCCCGCAATGGCGGTGCGGCTTGAGCGGCCTGTCGGGCATGGGCATCGGGCTCATCATGTTTGCCATGTTGCTGATGCTGCTGGCGCTACGCATCCATATCGGCATCGGCATGTTCATCATCGGCGCCGGTGGATTCCTGGTGATGAACGACTTCGCGTGGATGCCGATACTGTCGGCGCTCAAGAACGTCGCCTATGCGCGCTTCTCCAATTACGACCTGGCGGTGATCCCGCTGTTCATGCTGATGGGCCAGTTCGCCACCCACGGCGGCTTGTCGCGTGCTCTGTTCAAGTGCGTGAACAGTTTCGTCGGCCACTTCCGCGGCGGCGTTGCGATGGCCTCGGTCGGTGCCTGCGCGGCCTTTGGTGCCATCTGCGGTTCGTCGCTGGCCACGGCGGCCACCATGGGACAGGTCGCACTGCCTGAACTCAAGCGTTACCGTTATGCCGGTTCGCTGGCCACCGGTGCGCTGGCGGCCGGCGGCACGCTGGGCATCATGATCCCGCCGTCGGTGCCGCTGGTGATTTATGCGGTGCTGACGCAAGAGTCGATCGGCAAGCTGTTCATGGCGGCAGTCATCCCCGGCATGATCGCGATGCTTGGTTACATGATCGTCATTCGCGTCGTAGTCGCGTTCCGGCCCGACGCGGGACCGGCCGGCGAGCGTGTGCCGCTGGCCGAAGCATTGCGCACGCTGGCCGGCGTGGTGCCCATCCTGCTGGTATTCCTGATCGTCATCGTCGGCATCTATGACGGCTGGGCCAATCCGACCGAAGCGGCGTCGATCGGCGCGGCCGCGTGCGGCGTGCTGGCCGTGGCCAGTGGCGGCATGCGCATCGACGGCGTGGTAAAAAGCATCACCGGCACCGCGCAGGCCACGGCGATGATCTTCCTCGTGCTGCTGGGTGCCGACATGCTCAATGCAGGCCTTGCGATCACGCAGATGCCGGCCGAGCTTGCCGGCTGGGTAAGGGATAGCGGGATGCCGCCGCTGTCGGTGATGTTCGCGATCCTGCTGATCTATATCTTCCTGGGCTGCGTGATGGATTCGCTGGCCATGATCCTGCTGACGATTCCCATCTTCTATCCGATCGTGATGGGACTGGACTTCTGGGGCATGACGGTCGCCGACAAGTCGGTGTGGTTCGGCATCCTGGCGCTGATGGTGGTTGAGATCGGCCTCGTGCATCCGCCGGTCGGCATGAACATCTACATCATCAACCGGCTGGCGAAGGACGTGCCGGTGATGGAGACCTTCAAGGGCGTGCTGCCCTTCCTCGCATCGGACTTGCTGCGCATCGTGCTGCTGGTATTCTTCCCCGTGATTTCGCTTTACCTCGTGCGCACTTTCGGCGCCTGACCCCTGACATCCCAGAGAGGACGCAACGATGTCCATTCGCCTGCTTCGCAAGTTCGCACTGGTGACGGTGAGCGTTATGTCGCTCGCCGGCGGCGCGGCTGCCACCCCGACCGTCACGCTGAAGGTGCATCACTTCCTGCCGCCGGGGTCGACGGCGCACCAGAATTTCATGGTGCCGTGGTGCGACAAGATCGCGAAAGATTCGGGCGGCAAGCTCAAGTGCCAGATCTATCCGGCAATGCAGCTGGGTGGCACGCCGCAGCAGCTGTTCGACCAGGCGAAAGACGGTGTGGTCGACATCGTGTGGACCGTTCCCGGTTACCAGGCAGGGCGTTTCCCGGTATCGGAAGCGATCGAACTCCCCTTCATTGTGTACGACTCCGAGCGCGCCAGTCGCGGCGCGTGGAACTACGTGATGAAGAATGCGCAGGCCGAGTACAAGGGCATCAAACCCATCCTGATCCATGTGCATGACGGCTCGCTGCTGCACACCACCAAGCGGCAGGTGAAGACGATGGACGACTTCCGCGGGTTGAAGGTGCGTGCACCGACGCGGCAGGGCACCAAGATGGTCACCGCGCTCGGTGCCGCGCCGGTGCCGATGCCGCTGCCGCAGGCCGCCGAGGCGATGTCCAAGGGCGTGATCGATGGCGCGCTGATCCCATGGGAAGTGGTGCCGTCGATGAAGTTCGAAGAGATCACGAAATTCCATACCGAGTCGCCAGCCGGTTATCCGCAAATGCTCAACACGGTCTTCCTGTTTGGTATTAACCAGGCGAAGTACGACAGCCTGCCGCCCGATCTGAAGAAAGTCATCGACGCCAACAGCGGTCCCGAGAAGTCGGCCTGGGTCGGCAAGGTGTTCGCTGAAGATGCGGTGCCCGGTCGCAAGGCGGCCGAGGTACGCAAGAACACTTTCTATACCTTGCCCGAGGCAGAGATCAAACGCTGGATTGCGGCGACCGCCAAGCTGGCCGACGAATGGGTGGCCGACATGAATGCCAAAGGCTATGACGGCAAGCGCTTGCTGGAAGAAGCGAGGGCGGCCTGCCGGTGAGCACCGGCTGACCTGCGTGCCCCCTGTTGGCCTGAAAAAGCACCCGGAGCCGGGTGCTTTTTTTGTCCGCATCCGGGGGTGGCCGGCAGCGTGAACCCTTGCGTCCGGCGACTTTCGGAGGATGGTCAAAAATGCCCCAAACCCATGATTTGAAAAGAAAAACAAATCATCCAGGGCGATCCCGGCAGTCAATTAAGTAATGTTTTGGCAAATTTGTGGATTAGCAGACAAATATTTTTCAAGAAACCCTTGAAAATGTTGCCCCGATGACATATAAATTAGCATTCGAGTAATTGCTCGGAGGTAATGGTTCTAAAAAATTGACCATTGCCACTCATACCAACAGCTGGGGAGACACGTGATGGACAAACATCCTCTGGTATCGCAAGAAGGTTACGACCCGAACCGCCTTCTTGATGCACTGATCCAGAAGCTGAATCTGAAGAATGATGCTGCACTGTCGCGTGCGCTGGAAGTGCGTCCGCCGGTCATCAGCAAAATTCGTCATCGCACCTTGCCGGTCGGCGCATCGCTGCTGATCCGAATGCATGAAGTGACCGACCTCAGCATTCGCGAACTGCGCGAACTGATGGGTGACCGCCGCAAGCGCATGCGGATGAGCGAAGTCGACGGCAAGCCCAGGGTTTCGGAAGAAGACGAACTCGCGTAAGTCTTTGCGGGAGCGAGGCCTGCGTCGGCGATTCAGCCGCGCAGGTTCGCGCCTATCACGGTAGTCATCAGCACCAGCACGACGACGATCGTCAGTCGCTTGCGCAGGTCGAGCAGCCAGTCCGGCATGCCATAGGCCGGGTAGAGCTGTTGGTCCACCTTCAGTGCGGCAACGAAGCCCGCCATCAGCACTGCAAATCCGAAGCCGCCGAACAGTGTCGCGCTCCATGCGATCAGCGACGGCGTCACGCCCCACATCAGTGCCTTTTTCGTGTCGATCGCCGACAGCTCGCTGCTCAGCATGCCAGCGCCCCAGTGCACGCCACCGAGGAAGGACAGGATCACGATGCCATAGGCCAGCTGGCCCTTGACGAAGTCCTGCAGCCAGGAGACGTCGGCAAACCAGACCCCGAACAGCATGACAATGAAAGGCAGCAGGCCGGCATAGCCGAGCTGGTGCGACAGGCGCTTGTTGAGGAAGTGCTGGTTCATGCTGCGGCTATTGTGGGTTGGGTCGGCGTCGGTGGTCGGTGCTGCGGTCGCAGCAGCCGTCATTGTACGAAAGATCGGCGTTGCAGCGCTGTTCGGGTCTGCTTCTGCCGTGTCGAATCGGGTTCTGCGCTTCAGGCGTGGGCGGCGATGAAGCGCTGCACGGCGTCGATCACGGCCTGCGGCTGGTCGCGGTGCGGAGAGTGTCCGCAGCCGGGCAGCGCCAGCACCTCGGTTTCCGGCAGGCGCTCGCGTATGCCCAGCACCTGCTGCATCGTGCCGTATTCATCGTCTTCGCCCTGTATGGCCAGCAGCGGGCAGCGTATCGCATCCAGTTCGGCTTCGATGTTCCAGCTGCGGAAGGCGGGCGCGAGCCAGATGTCGTTCCAGCCGTAGAACGCGGAGTCGACGTCATCGTGATAGCGGGCCAGTCGCTCGCGCAGGCCCTGGCTTTCATAGGCAATCTTCGCCTGTGCGATGCTGGTGACGCTCAGCTCTTCGACCATGATGTGTGGGGCCAGCACGATGGCGCCGCGCAGCGCCTCCGGGAACATCGATGCATGCAACAGCGAGATCGAGCCGCCGTCGCTGTGGCCAAACAGCCAGGGGTGCTTAATGTCGAGGGCCTTCAACAGGGCTGGCAGCACCTCGCGCGCCTGCCGGTGCATGAAGTCGGGTGTCCAGCGATCATCGCTGTCACGTGGCGTCGAACGTCCATAGCCGGGACGCGACCACACCAGTCCGCGCAGGCCGAGCGCCGTGCACAAGCTGTCGGGAAAATCCTTCCACAGCGCGACCGAGCCCAGACCCTCGTGCAGGAACACCATCACCGGCGCGGCAGCGTCGCTGCTGCCAACCCAGCGGTATTCGATGCGAATGTCGCGCCCTTGCCAGCGCAGGGGCAGCAAATCAGTGGGCATCCTGCTCGCGCAACTTGAAGCGCTGGATCTTGCCGGTTGCCGTCTTCGGCAGCTCGGCCGTGAAATGGATCTCGCGCGGGTATTTGTGCGGCGTAAGCCGGGTCTTCACGAAGGCCTTCAGGTCAGCCTCGACCTCGGTGCTCGCAGCCTGCCCTTGGCGCAGCACGACGTAAGCGACCGTCTTGGTCAGGCCTTGCGCATCGGTCTTGCCAACCACGGCGCATTCGAGCACGGCGTGATGGCCCATCAGCGCCGATTCGACTTCGATCGGCGACACATACTGCCCGCTGACTTTCAGCATGTCGTCGCTGCGGCCCGCGTAAGTGTAAAAGCCGTCCCAGTCCAGTACGTACTTGTCGCCGCTCTTGACCCAGGGACCCTGGAAGGTGCCGATGGTTTTCTCGCGATTTGTCCAGTACAGGTGGGCCGCGCTCGGGCCCTTGATGTACAGGTCGCCGACTTCGCCGGCTTCGACCGGGCGGCCGAGTTCGTCGCGCAGCTCCACTTCATAGCCAGGCACCGGCTGGCCGGTGGTGCCGTAGCGCACCGAGCCGCTGCGATTCGACAGGAAGATGTGCAGCATCTCGGTCGAGCCCAGGCCGTCGAGGATCTCGCTGCCGAAATGCGCGGTGAATTTTTCGCCGACTTCACGCGGCAGCGCTTCGCCGGCCGACGTGCACAGGCGCAGCTTGACTTGTTCACGCCTGGGCAGCTTGTCGGACGCCAGCATCGCGACGTATAGCGTCGGCACGCCATAGAAGATGGTGGGCTGCGAGTCCAGCAGTCGCTTGAACACCGCATCCGGCGTCGGCCGCTCGGCCATCAGGATCACGCTGGCGCCGACCGACAGCGGGAAGGTCAGGCCATTGCCCAGCCCGTACGCGAAGAACAGCTTGGCGGCCGAGAACACGACGTCGTCTTCGCGGATGCCCAGCACCGGCTTGCCATACAGTTCGGCCGTCCAGTACAGGTTCGCATGCGAGTGCACGGCGCCTTTCGGCTGGCCGGTCGAGCCGGACGAGTACAGCCAGAACGCGAACTGGTCCGCATGCGTGTCGGCTGCGTCGGGCAGCGGGTCATGCGCTAGCAGCGCGTCGAAAGGCTGGCCGGCGTCGGACGCAGCACCGGAGATGAACAAGGGGACCGAACGCTGCGCAAGCACGAGCGCCTGCTGCACCGTTGGCAGCAGCAGGTCGGACACGATCGCGAGCCTGGCGCCGCAATGCTCGAGCATGTATGCGTAATTTTCGGCCGGCAGCAGCGTGTTGACCGGCACCGGCACCACGCCGGCATACAGTGCACCGAGGAAGGCCACCGGCAGGTCGACGGTATCGAGCATCACTAGCAGCACGCGCTGCTCGGGCTGCACGCCTTGCTTCAGCAGGCCGGCTGCGAAGCGCCGGACGCGCTGGTCCAGTTCGCCGTAGCTGAGTTCGGTCTTGTCGTCGCGGTAGGCGAGCTTGCCATGCCGGCCGCTGTTGGCGGACAGGATATGGCGAGCAAAGTTGAAGCGCGCCGGCAGCGGCTTGCGCTCTGTGTGCATGGTGTCTCCTTCTGCGGCAGCCTGCTTGTTGGTTGCAGGACTGCCGTCTCTTTATCATCGGGCACTGCGTCTGTGCGCAGGCTCCCCTTGCAGGTATGCGATGGGCACTACCCTGGCCGGCACCCGATGCCGGCCTTGTCGATCGGATTTACTTGCCGGTCGGTCGCCGGCATCGTGTGATGTACTTGTTCAAGCTCAGTAATTGAGCGTGGTGCTTCCCTGTTTGGCCAGTTCCAGCGCCGCTGCAGGACCCTGAACCGCGCTCTTGCGGTGGTAGAAGCCCAACGCGCGCAAGCCGCCGAGTTCTTCGCCGCCACCGGCGCGACCGGGGCCGCCATGGATCGAGGCGGGCATCACGTTGCCATGGCCGGTCTGGGTCTTGGCCACTTCCGGGCTGACCAGATGGACGCGGCCGTGCGACGTCGCCAGCTCGTTCGCGCAGCAGGCGAGCAGGGCGTTGTCGGCACTATAGACCGAGGCGACCAGCGAGCCGAGGCCGCGATGCGCGATGGCCATCGCATGCGCGGTGTCGCGGTAGCCAATCAGCGACGACACCGGGCCGAACACTTCATGGTTGTGCACCAGCGTGGCGGCATCCGCATCGCGCACGCCGAGCAGCGTCGGAGCGACGCAGGACGAGGTGTCGGCGGCATCCAGCAGCGGCTGGGCGCTGCCGTCGAACAGCACGCTCGATTCACCCTTCAGCAGGGCCAGTCCGTGTTGCACGCTGTCGAATTGCTCGCGGCTGACCAGCGAGCCCATTGTCGTTTCGGCGTTGCGCGGGTTGCCGGTGCGGATGGCTGCCAGCTTGCCGGCCGCAGCCTCGGCCACGGCATGCATCAGGGCCTTCGGCACCAGCGCGCGGCGCGGCGCCGTGCAGCGCTGGCCGCTCTTGATCGTCATGTCGCGCACGAGGTTGTCGACGTAGAGGTCGAACACATCGGAACCCGGCTGCGCGTCTTCGCCGAGGATGCTGACGTTCAGGCTGTCGGCCTCGATGTTGGTACGTACCGAATCACGCGCGATTGCATGATGGCCGCGAATCGCGGCCGCGGTGTCGGCCGAGCCGGTAAAGGACAGCACGTCGAACGGCGTCAGCGCATCGAGCAGGCCGGCCGAGCTGCCGCAGACGATGGAGATCGCGCCCGGCGGGAGGATGCCTGCATCGACGACGTCCTTCACCATCTGGTGCGTCAGCCACGCGGTAACCGTGGCCGGCTTGACGACGATCGGCACGCCCGACAGCAGCGCCGGGCCGGCTTTTTCCCACAGGCCCCAGCTCGGGAAGTTGAAGGCATTGATGAACAGCGCCAGGCCGCGGATCGGCACCATCAGGTGCTGCGACTGGAACAGCTGGTCTTTCGACATTACCGCAGCGGCGCCGTCGGCGAGGGTCTTCGCATCACCGAGCGCTGCACCCATCTTCGCGTAGAAGCCCAGCGTGAAGATGCCGCCGTCGACGTCGACGCCGGAATCGGCCTTGGTGGTGCCGGAGTTGGCCAGCGAGATCGCATAGTATTCATCGCGCTTCGATTGCAGCAACTTCACCATGTCCGACATCATCGCGGCGCGCTGGCCATAGCTCATGGCCTGCAGTGCCTTCGCGCCTTCTGTGCGCGCAAACGCAAAGCCTTCCTTCAGTCCCTGGGCCGCGCCACCGGTGGCCGCCAGCGCTTCGCCGGTGACCGGGTCGAGCAGGGTGTTGACTGCGCTGCCGCCTTGTTGCCACTGGCCGCCGAGGTAGTTGTTCAGGAAAGTCGTCATGGGGGATCCCTAGGTGGAGCGGCGCTTACGCGGCCGCCTTGGTGAATTCGATCGCGCCTTGCGGCAGCAGGTAAAGGACGAGTGCGCGGCCGGCGGAGACTGTCGGCTTGTGCGCGCTGCCCGGGCCGTACACGCACCAGCCGGCCGGATGGCCGTCGAAACGCGCGCCTTCGGTCAGCGGCATGATGAGGTCGATCTCGCCTTCCGGATGCACATGGTGAGGACCGACGACATTGTCCATGTCGACCACGTCGACCGAAAAGCCATGGGTGTCGGGCAGCGGCTTGACCACGCGCCCGTAACGGATGCCGCCACCTTCATGCTTGCACATCCAGCCCTCGGCGATGGCGGCCTGGCAGGCGTCGAAGATCTGTTGGTACAAGGTGCTGCCGGCGCCGTGCTTGTTGTTCAGGTGCTCGGACAGTGCTGCATCGAGCGGACGACCGGTGATCTCGGCCGTCAGCCCCGCAATGAGCTGCTGGAATTCGGGTTGCCCCATTGACGTGTCTCCTCGCCCTTTGATTTGTTTTGTTGATTCTCGGGCATGAATTTATAATGCATCTGGCGCTGATGTTATATGCAATATGTTGCGTGCGTCAAGAAAGCTGCGCCACTGACAGCCTACACTGATGAATTCGACCCACGATACAGATAAGGATCCTTTCCTTGCCGCGCTCGGCGAGCGGGTCAAGCTGCTGCGCGCGCGCCGCGGCCTGACGCGCAAGGCGCTGGCCCAACTGGCCGAGGTGTCCGAACGTCATGTCGCCAATGTCGAGTCCGGCGTCGGCAATGCATCGATACAGTTCCTGCGGCAGCTGTGCGCAGTCTTGAATTGCTCGCTCGCCGAAATGACGGGCGATGAAACGGCATCGTCGCCGGACTGGCTGATGATCCGCGAAATCCTGCGCGGTCGCAGCGACGAAGAGATGGCGAACGCAAGGGCCGTGCTGGGTGATCTGTTTGCCTCGACCACCAGCGAATCCAGCCGCCGCCAGCGTATCGCACTGATCGGCTTGCGCGGTGCCGGCAAGTCCAGCCTGGGCCGCCTGCTGGCGGAAAGGATGGGCATGCCTTTCATCGAATTGTCGCAGCAGGTCGAGATGCTGGCCGGTTGCAGCATCGACGAGATCCATGCGTTGTACGGGCAGGCGGCGTATCGCCGCTACGAACAGCGCGCGCTGGAAGAAGTGATCCGGCATCACCCGCAGGTCGTGATTGCGACGCCGGGCGGCATCGTCTCCGAGCCGGCCACCTTCAACCTGCTGCTGTCGCATTGTTATACGGTGTGGCTGAAGGCGTCGCCGGAGGATCACATGGGCCGCGTGCTGGCCCAGGGCGACCGGCGGCCGATGGCGGGCAACCATGAAGCGATGGATGACCTGAAGCGCATCCTCGAAAGCCGCGCCCAGTTCTATTCCAAAGCTGATAAGACTTTCGATACCAGTGACATGGGCGTCGACACAGCCTTCGAGCGCCTGCTCGACCAGGTCAGCGCGCACACCTGAACAGCAGGGGCTGGCGTGGCCGGGATGAGCGGCGGGCGCTAATTCCCCCGGGTTTTGTGGGTGTATACGCTGAAAGCCGTCTTTCGCGTTGACCGACCGTTCAAAGTGCAATATAGTGCGTTTAACTAAATCAAATGCAGAATATTGCAAGAGGAGACCCATGAGCGCCCCCTTCGTCGTCAATTACGAGACCTCCCCCGACAAATACCGTCACTGGACCCTGGCCACCGATGGTCCTGTCGCCACGCTGACCATGAAGGTCGATGAAGACGGTGGCCTGCGCGAGGGTTACAAGCTCAAGCTCAATTCCTATGACCTCGGCGTCGACATCGAGCTGCACGACGCCGTGCAGCGCATCCGCTTCGAGCATCCGGAAGTGCGCACCGTGGTCGTCACCAGTGGCCGCGACCGCATCTTCTGCTCGGGCGCCAACATCTTCATGCTCGGCAAATCCACGCATGCGTGGAAGGTCAACTTCTGCAAATTCACCAACGAGACCCGCAACGGCCTCGAAGACTCGAGCGAGCATTCGGGCCTGAAGTTCATCGCGGCCGTCAACGGCGCTTGCGCCGGCGGTGGCTATGAACTCGCCGCAGCTTGCGACGAAATCATCCTCGTGGACGACCGCTCGTCGTCGGTCAGCCTGCCGGAAGTGCCGCTGCTGGGCGTGCTGCCGGGCACCGGCGGCCTCACGCGCCTGACCGACAAGCGCAAGGTGCGCCACGACCATGCGGACATTTTCTGCACCACGTCCGAAGGCGTGCGCGGCCAGCGCGCAAAGGACTGGAAGCTGGTGGATGACATCGCGAAGCCGGCGCAATTCGCCGAAGCCGTGCGCGCCCGCGCTCAGCAACTGGCAGCGCAGAGCGACCGTCCCGCGGATGGCAAGGGCGTGAAGCTGACGCCGCTCAAGCGCACTTTCAATGACAACGGCGTCGACTACGAATGCGTGTCGGTCACCATCGACCGCGCCGCACGCAATGCGACCATCACCGTCAAGGCACCGGCCTCGGCGCAGCCGTCGGACATCGCCGGCATCGAAGCAGCCGGCGTCAACTGGTGGCCACTGCAAATGGCACGCGAACTCGATGACGCGATCCTTCACCTGCGTACCAACGAAATCGAGATCGGCACCTGGCTCCTGAAGACGGCCGGCGATGCGCAAGGCGCGCAGCAGGTGCTGGCCTGCGACAAGACGATGGAAGCCAACCAGTCGCACTGGCTGGTACGCGAGACCATCGGCCTGATCCGCCGCACCTTCGGCCGCATCGATGTGTCGTCGCGCAGTCTGTTCGCGCTGATCGACGAAGGCTCGTGCTTCGCCGGCACGCTGGCCGAGCTGGCCTTTGCTGCCGACCGCAGCTACATGCTGGCACTGCCGGATGCCCCGGAAAAGGCGCCGGCGCTGACGCTGTCGGGCATGAATTTCGGCCTGCTGCCGATGGTCACCGGCCAGTCGCGCCTCGCGCGCCGCTTCTACGAAGATGAAGCCCAGGTCGCGGCCGTCAAGGCCAAGGTCGGCCAGCCGCTGGATGCCGACACCGCACTGGAACTGGGTCTCGTGACCTCGAACCCGGACGATATCGACTGGGTCGACGAAATCCGCATGGCGCTCGAAGAGCGCGCCAGCATGTCGCCTGATGCACTGACCGGCATGGAAGCCAACCTGCGCTTCAACGGCAAGGAAAACATGGCGACCCGAGTGTTCGGCCGCCTGTCGGCATGGCAGAACTGGATTTTCAACCGCCCGAACGCTGTCGGCGAACTGGGCGCACTGAAGGTCTACGGCAGCGGCAATAAGTCGAAGTTCGACTTCGACCGCGTTTGATGGCCTGTAAACCTACTGCGCGATCCGAGTCCGGTCCAGCGATGCTTGTCGTACGTCACGTGCGACTGCGCTTCTCGAACCGGACTCGGACCGCTCGCTACGGTTTTCAAGCCATCAAAAATACAGATTGATATTTCATTCAAATTTCTTTGGTAGTACGCGAGAGGAGACACCGTGAGCACGATCAACTACAGCGACAAGATTCCCAACAACGTCAACCTGTCGGAAGACCGCACGCTGCAGCGCGCGCTCGAGCACTGGCAGCCGAACTACCTGCAATGGTGGAATGACATGGGCCCGGACGGCTCGCAGAATTTCGACGTCTACCTGCGCACCGCGATCAACACCACGCCGGATGGCTGGGCCCAGTTCGGCCATGTGAAGATGCCGGACTACCGCTGGGGCATCTTCCTCGCCGCTGCCGATGAAAACCGGCAGGTGAACTTCGGCGAGCACAAGGGCGAAGCCGCGTGGCAGGACGTGCCCGGCGAGCATCGCGCCAACCTGCGCCGCATCATCGTCACCCAGGGCGACACCGAACCGGCTTCGGTCGAGCAGCAGCGCCACCTCGGCCTGACCTGCCCGTCGCAGTACGACCTGCGCAATCTGTTCCAGATCAACGTTGAAGAGGGACGTCACCTGTGGGCGATGGTCTACCTGCTGCACAAGTACTTCGGCCGCGATGGTCGCGAGGAAGCCGAAGCGATGCTGCATCGCCATTCGGGTTCGGAAGACAATCCGCGCATCCTCGAAGCCTTCAATGAAGAAACGCCGGACTGGCTGGCCTTCTACATGTTCACCTACTTCACCGACCGTGACGGCAAGTTCCAGCTGTGCGCGCTGGCCGAGTCGGGCTTTGATCCGCTGTCGCGCACCTGCCGCTTCATGCTGACCGAAGAGGCGCATCACATGTTCGTCGGCGAGTCGGGCATTTCGCGCACCATCCAGCGCACCGTCGAAGTGATGAAGCAGCTCGGCACCGACGATCCGGAAAAGCTGCGCCAGGCCGGTGTGATCGACTTGCCGACCATCCAGCGCTACCTGAACTTCCACTTCAGCGTGACCATCGACCTGTTCGGCGCCGATCAGTCATCGAATGCCGCGACCTTCTACACCTCGGGCCTGAAGGGCCGTTACGAAGAGACCAAGCGCGGCGACGATCACATGCTCAAGGGCGAGCACTACAAGATCCTCGAAGTGCAGGGCGACAAGCTGGTCGAAAAAGAAGTGCCGATGCTGAATTCGCTGAATGAAGTGCTGCGCGACGACTACATCAAGGATTCGGTGGCTGGCATCGGCCGCTGGAACAAGGTGATCGAAAAAGCCGGTTTTGCGTTCCGCCTGCAAGCGCCGCACAAGGCCTTCAACCGCCACATCGGCACCTTCGCCGGCATCCGTGTGTCGCCGGATGGTCGCGTGATTTCGGAAGCCGAATGGGCGGCCAATGTCCGCAACTGGCTGCCGTCGGAAGAAGACCGCGCCTATGTGGCGTCGCTGATGGGCCGTGTGGTCGAGCCGGGCAAGATGGCCAATTGGATCGCGCCGCCGCCGGTGGGCATCAACCGCCAGCCGGTCGAGTTCGAATACGTACGCTTCAACTGATCCGGGAATACACATGGGCACGCAGGAAGCCGTGGTGCTGATACGCCAGCACCTGATCGACCCCGAGGTTTGCATCCGCTGCAATACTTGCGAGGACACTTGTCCGATTGATGCGATCACGCATGACGATCGCAACTACGTGGTCGATGCAAGTATTTGCAATGGCTGCAATGCCTGCGTGCCGCCGTGCCCGACCGGATCGATCGACAATTGGCGCACCGTGCCCAAGGCGACTGCGTACAGCGTGGCCGAGCAGCTGACCTGGGACGAATTGCCGGCGCAGCAGGAGATCGCGCCCGATGCGGTGGTTGCCGCGCCCGACGCTGGCAATTCGGCCTCTGCCGGCAGCGACACGTTGCAGCACAACGCAGCGGTGTCGAAGACCTCGCCGAATGCGCCGTGGTCGGCCGCGCGTCCTTACCTGAATCTGTACGACATCAGGAAGCCGGTGACGGCGACCGTCGCCGGCAACTTCCGGCTGACCGGCGCCGAGGCCGACAGCGACATCCGCCACATCGTGCTCGACTTCGGCCAGCAGTTCTTTCCGGTGCTCGAAGGGCAATCGATCGGCATCATCCCGCCCGGCACCGATGCATCGGGCAAGCCGCATTACCTGCGCATGTACTCGGTGGCCAGCCCGCGCGACGGCGAGCGCCCCGGCTACAACAATGTCGCGCTGACGGTGAAGCGCGTGGTCAGCGACCATGAGGGCAAGCCGGTGAAGGGCGTCGGTTCGAACTACCTGTGCGACCTGCAAAAGGGCGACACGGTGCAGGTGACCGGCCCGTTCGGCGACAACTACCTGATGCCCAACCATCCGGGCTCGAACATCCTGATGATCTGCACCGGCACCGGCGCCGCACCGATGCGCGCGATGACGGAATTCCGCCGCCGGCTGACTGCGGCCGGCAAGGCCGTCAATGGCAAGCTGATGCTGTTCTTCGGTGCGCGCAATCCGGGCGAGCTGCCTTACTTCGGCCCGCTGCTGAAGCTGCCGCCGAGCTTCATCGACATCCACCTCGCATTCTCGCGCGTCGAGGGCGAGCCCAAGACCTATGTGCAGGACAAGCTGCGCGAGGCAGGCACCGCCGTCGCCGAGCTGCTGAAGGGCGATACCTACCTGTACGTGTGCGGCTTGAAGGGCATGGAGACCGGTGTGATGGCAGCGATGCGCGACATCTGCATCGCGTCCGGCATCGACTGGCCGGCGCTGCATGAGAAGATGGTGGGCGAAGGTCGCTTCCACGTCGAAACCTACTGACGATGGCATTGAACATCGTCACCGATTAACTTTTTCGGAACAGGCCGGCCGAGTCCAACTCCGTGCCGGCCTTTGCACATCATGAGCCAACCACTTTCTGCACCTGCCGCCGTTGGCGTGATCGGTGCCGGCACCATGGGCGCCGGCATTGCCCAGGTGGCGGCGGCTGCCGGCCATCGCGTCTACCTGACCGACGCGCGCGAAGGCGCGGCCGCCGCATCGCGTGAGCGCATTGCGAGCGTGCTGGCCGGCCTGGTCGCCAAAGGCAAGCTGGACGCTGCGGCTGCCGATGCGACCGTCGCGCGCATACAGGTCGTCAACTCGCTGGCCGACATGACTGATGCGGCATTGGTCGTCGAGGCCATCATCGAAGACTTGCCGGCCAAGCAGGCGCTGCTGCGCGAGCTCGAACAATATGTGGCGCCGACTGCCGTGTTGGCGACGAACACCTCGTCGATCTCGGTGACCGCGATCGCCAATGGCATGCAGCATCCGCAACGCATGGTCGGCATGCATTTCTTCAATCCGGTGCCGCTGATGAAGCTGGTCGAGGTCGTGTCCGGCGCCGAGACCAGTGCCGAGGTTGCCGACGCCATCGCCGCGCTGGCCAAAGCCTGGGGCAAGACTGCCGTCAAGGCGGCATCGACGCCGGGCTTCATCGTCAATCGCATCGCGCGCCCCTTCTATGCCGAGGCGCTGCAGCTGCTGCAAGAGCAGGCGGGCACCCCGGCCCAGCTCGACCGTGCGATGCGCGGCGCAGGTTTCCGCATGGGGCCTTGCGAGCTGACCGACCTGATCGGCCACGACGTGAATTACTCGGTGACTTGCTCGGTGTTTGATGCGAACTATGGCGACAAGCGCTTCCAGCCTTCGCTGGTGCAAAAGGCGCTGGTCGATGGCGGTCGCCTCGGGCGCAAGGTCGGCAAGGGTTTCTATGACGGCCAGCCGGTTGCGCTGGCCGATGCAGTGGCGCAGGCCGATGCCGCCCCGGTGACGCTGATGGGGGACGATCCGCTGGTCGATCGCCTGGCAGCAATGCTCGATGCACGAGGCGTGGCAGCCGGCCGCGACAGTGCGGCAGGGTGGTCAGGTCTGCGTATCGGTGAAGTCGTCGTGCATTTGACTGATGGACGTGCTGCCGCGCAGCTGGCGCACGAACTCGGCGAACCCAACCTTGCGGTGATCGATTTGCCGCTGTCCGTCAATGCGGATGCGCTGGCACTGGCCTATGCGCCGCGCGTCGCCGAAGTCGACCGCAAGCAAGTCGAGGCCACGCTGATCGCTTGCGGACTGCAGCCTGTCGTGCTGCGCGACGTGCCGGGATTGCTGGTGGCGCGCACGGTCGCGATGCTGGTCAACGAGGCATCGGATGCGGTGTGGCAGGGCGTCTGCAGCAAAGAGGCAGCCGACCTGGCCATGACGCTGGGCGTGAACTACCCGATGGGCCCGTTTGCATGGCTGGCACAGCTTGGCGTGCGACGCGTGAGCCGCGTGCTGGATCACCTGTTCGATGCGTATCGCAGCGAGCGCTATCGGATAAGCCCGCTGCTGCGGCAGCAGCTGTGGCAGTAACCTAGGGGTAACAGGCAGCCAACGCGCAAGGGCAGCAAGGCAGCGTGCGCCGGGCTGTCCCGGTCATAGTCCCAAGCGTTGAACTGCCGAGGTTTGCGCATCCTGTTCAAGCCATGGTCGCGGGCCGCTTGCACCGACACTGTTGGCCAGTCCGCCTGTTCCGGCGGCCTGTTTCACAGAGAGGTAGCCGCCCATGTTCTCCAGGATTTCGATCCGCACTCGCCTGTGGTTGCTGGTGGGCGCCCTTGCGCTGTTGTTTGCACTGGCGGCCCTGCAGACCGTGCATCACGTGCGCAATGCCAGTGCCACACTGAAGACCCTGTACGACGACCGTGTCGTGCCGCTCAAGCAATTGAAGACGGTGGCGGACGTATATGCGATCGGCGTCGTGGATGCCGCGCACAAGGTGCGCGACGGCGCTTTCACTCCCGAACAAGGCCGCAAGGCCGTGGCCGACGCCCGCACGACGGCGCGCCAGCAGTGGACCGCCTATGTGGCCACGGAACTCAACGACCAGGAAAAAGCGCTGATCGAAAAGGCCGGTCCCATCCTGAAGACGGCCGACGACGCGGCACAGCGCGTCGGCGAATTGATGGCCGGGGAAAAAGCCGAGCTCGCCCGGTTCGCGGCGGTGCAAATGTACCCGGCGATCGATCCCCTCGGCGACCTGATCGCTGCATTGATCCAGGTGCAGCTCGATGTGGCGGCTGCCGAATATGACAAGGGCAAGGCCACTGCCGAGTCGGTCATCCTGACGAATAGCGTGGGGGCTTTGATGGTGCTGTTGTGCGCCGGCCTGCTCGCGTGGCGACTAGTGCGCTCGATCGCGGATCCGCTGGGCGAGGCCATCGCCGTGGCCGAGCAGGTCGCGTCCGGCAATCTCGGCTCGCGCATCGACGCATCTGGTACCGATGAAACCGGCAAGCTGCTCGGCGCCCTGCAGCGCATGAACCGGAACCTGGCCGAGATCGTCTCGCAGGTCAGGCAAGGCAGCGAGTTGATCGCCACCGGGAGCTCGCAGATCGCGGCCGGCAATGCCGACCTGTCGCAACGGACCGAGAAGCAGGCCGCCAGCCTCGAGCAGACGGCGGCATCATTGGAACAGCTGACGGCAGCGGTGAATAACAATGCCCAAGCTGCGCGCAATGCGCGGCAGATCGCCGCCAGCGCCTCCGAGGTGGTGGCTCAGGGCGGTACCGCAGTCGGGCGCGTGGTGGCGACCATGGACGAGATCGGCGCCAGCAGCAAACGGATCGCCGACATCACGAGCATCATCGACGGCATCGCATTCCAGACCAATATCCTGGCGCTGAACGCCGCCGTGGAAGCTGCGCGCGCCGGTGAACAGGGGCGCGGATTTGCCGTGGTGGCCAGCGAAGTGCGGGCACTGGCCCAGCGCAGCGCCGCAGCAGCCAAAGAGATCAAGGACCTGATCGGCGAGAGCGTGGCCCAGGTTCAGGCTGGCAGCAGCTTGGTGGGCGAGGCAGGCGACACGATGCGCGAGATCATGGAGCAGGTCAGGCGTGTGACTGCGTTGATCGACGATATCAGCCATTCCAGCCAGGAGCAGAGCCAGGGCATAGGCCAGCTCGGCGACGCCATGACGCAACTCGACCAGGTCACGCAGCAGAATGCCGCCCTGGTGGAGGAAGCCGCTGCCGCCGCCGAGAGTTTGCGCGAGCAGGCAGCAAACATGGCCAACACGGTGTCGGTGTTCACGCTGCACGCATGAATGTCGGCCCGCTCGGGCCGGAAATGCATCCCCAAGCCCCCTTCGGGCAACCTTGGTCAGTGCGCCGTTTTCAGAGTGGCATCAAAGCCGCACCAGCCTTGTCGAAGCTTGGGTTAATAACCTTTGGGTAAGTAATCTAAGGAAAAAATATCTTTTAAAATCAATGGTCTGCAATATTGGTGCGGCGCAAGGTGACGGCGGATTGTTTCACGGGCATGATGCGCGCGCTGCACCAAAAAAATCTATCGCCAGGAAGAGCGAGAGGAGACCAGAGCCCGCCGTATGCAAGTACGGCGGGCTTGATTTTTCCGGGGTGCCGGATTCGGCCAATCTGCCTACAAATCCCTACAAAATTGCGGGTGATTTTTGATGTAAAGAAATTTTTTCCATCTATCATTCGCGAGACTTATATCTGGCATCACAAATCGAAAGCAGACGACGGGGGACCACGTTGCTATAGTTCAACTCGTCTCCTCCAGCCTTCCAAAAAAGGATGGATTTAAACCCGACAGGCTTCATGCCTCGTCGGGTTTTTTTTCGCCTGCCGCATTCGTCCGTCCCCGATCCTGTCTAGCCCGGCGTCGCCCGGGCGCCATTCGTTTCCGACCCCTGCTTTACCCGTCCGCGGACGCTTGTTCGAAGTTTTTCCACCGCCTGACCTGATTTGGGTCAAGTTCACAAATTCAATAGAAATCAATTATTTACTGAAGATCTACCCAGCTTGTCCACAGACCTGTCCACGAAATTTGTGAACAATTTTGTGAATAAACAGGGTGGTCAGGCCCGGCCTGCACGTATACTTTTTGCCAAAGGTAAATACTGTCGAGGAGGCTCGCATGTACCAACGCATCCTGGTTGCCTACAACGGCACGCCGGAAAGCCGTGTCGCGCTGGAGGAATGCCTGAAGCTGGCGCCACCGGCCACTGCCAGCGTACATCTGCTGGCCGTGGTCAGCCCACCGCCTTACTTGCTGGTCGGCGAATTTGCCGCGGCGGCCGTGCTGAGCGTGGAAGAGGGGCTGGCAGCCGAGCGCGAAAAGATGGCCGCCGAACTGGACAAAGGCGCGGCCCTCTTGCGGGCCGGCGGCCTGGACGTGACGCCGCACCTCGAGGTCGGCGAACCGGTAAGCGTGATCGAGGAGCTGGCGGGCGACTTGCAGGTGGAGCTGGTCATCGTCGGACATACGCGCGCCAAGCCGATGGCCTTGCGCTGGTGGCGCGGCACGACCGATACGCTGCTGGTCGAGAAGCTGCGCTGCAGCCTGCTGGTGGCGTCGGAACCCGCCGCTGCCGCCTGATCAGTCACCCTTGATGCCGTGGCGCGCGTCATCGATGCGCCGTCGCAACCGCAATTCGGTGTGTACCAGTCCCCAGCGAACCTGTGCACGCCAGTCCAGCAGCCGTTGCCAGCGGTCGCGATGCAGCACCACATGCTGCAGGGTGTTGCGTCGGGCGAGGCAGGCCAGCTTGCTCGCGTAATTGCCGCCCAGCAGATGAAAGCGTCGCGCACCCGTGCGTATCGCATGCAGGATCATCAGGTGCCGGCACAGGTTTCCCAGTCCGAGTGCGTCATACGCCGGGTCGTGCGCATTCACCAGGGAATACACATCATTGGCGATGCGGCAGGCCAGCGTGCCGCCGCTCAGCCGTCCGTCGATATGGGCCAGCCCCGCCAGGCCGCGCGCCCGTAACAGCAGCTGCAACTTGCCGGCCGCCGATGCATCCAGTGCCGAGCGGCGTGACTTCCTGGCCAGCCGCGCATGGTTGAACGCGATGATGCTGTCGATCAGGGAACGATCCGCGGAAGCGGTCCCGGTGAGCACGCGATGGCTGAGGCATGTCGCACGGGTCAGACGCTGCCGCAGCGACTTGCGGGTTGCCTTGCCCAAGGCCTTCAGGTAGGCCGCTTCCGAAGCAGGCAACTCCAGCACGATGTCTTCGCTGCAGTCGAAGCGGGAGGCGGGCAACGAGCGGGGTGAGCCATCCATTCGGATCGCATGCCAGTGCACGCTGCGCAATGCCGGCAGGTGCGCGAACATCCGGGCGGCAAAGCGCTCGGCATCGCTGGCACTGATGCGCATCCCTTCGTTAATGACGCGTAGCGCATGGCCGTCCAGCCGGTACAGGAAGATCGCCGTCGGGTTGGCTCCCTGGTGTTCGATGTAAGTGCCTGCACCTGCCAGTCCCGACAGCTGCAGTTGGGGCAGCGACGCATACAGGCTGCCATACAAGGTTTCCATCTGCGCCGCTGCGCGCGCCGGGACTTGCCCTTCATGCAGCTCGAAGCAATCGCCATTGCGCGGCCGTGCCGGCAAGTTCGGGCTGGTCATCGGTTGCGAGATAGGCAAGCGGCCTCCGGGATAGGGAGATGTCTTTTTGATGCCATGGGCGTTGGGAGTTCAGCCTGCCGCCGCCAGCCTGCAGGCACCTCAAGCAAGGGAACCCGGCCAATCGGCCGAAACAAGCGGGCTCGCCAGCGGGCGCAGGGGGCGGCAATGCTTTAAACTCTTGGACTTTTTCCCCGCCTGCCATGGTCAGCAATACTGAACCCCAAGACCCGGGCCTCGATGCCGTCGCCAATCCCGACAATGACGCCGCACCGGCGACGCGCGCGGTATCGCGCGAGCAGATCGCGCGCGAGGTCGCACGCCGCCGTACCTTCGGCATCATTTCCCACCCGGATGCGGGCAAGACCACGCTGACCGAGAAGCTGTTGCTGTTCTCGGGCGCGATCCAGCTCGCCGGCACCGTCAAGGCCCGCAAGAGCGGCCGCCATGCAACGTCGGACTGGATGGAAATTGAAAAGCAGCGCGGCATCTCGGTCGCCAGCTCGGTGATGCAGTTCGAGTACCGCGACCATGTGGTCAACCTGCTCGACACTCCCGGTCACCAGGATTTTTCCGAAGATACCTATCGGGTGCTGACGGCAGTCGACTCGGCGCTGATGGTGATCGATGCCGCCAAGGGCGTCGAGGCGCAGACCATCAAGCTGCTCAACGTGTGCCGCATGCGCGACACGCCGATCATCACCTTCATGAACAAGATGGACCGCGAAACCCGCGATCCGCTCGAGCTGCTCGATGAAGTCGAATCGGTACTGGGCATACAGTGCGCGCCGGTCACCTGGCCTATCGGCATGGGCAAGAACTTCCGCGGCGTGTATCACCTGTTGCGTGACGAGATCATGCTGTTCGCGGCCGGTAATGAGCGCGCGGATCAGAGCTTCGAAGTCCTGAAGGGCATCGACAATCCAAAGCTGGCCGAGATGTTCCCTCTCGAGATCGAGCAACTGAAGATGGAAGTCGAGCTGGTACACGGCGCTTCGCATCCGTTCGACCTCGACGCTTTCCTCGCCGGTAAACAGACGCCGGTATTCTTTGGCTCTGCCATCAACAACTTCGGCGTGCGCGAGATCCTTGATGCGCTGCTCGACTGGGCACAGCCGCCGCGCGAGCGCGATGCGACGATGCGCACCGTGCAGCCGGATGACGCCGCGTTCTCGGGCTTCGTATTCAAGATCCAGGCCAACATGGATCCGGCGCACCGTGACCGCATCGCCTTCCTGCGCGTATGCTCGGGACGCTTCGAGCGCGGCATGAAGGTCAAGCACTTGCGCCTGAACCGCGACATCAAGGTGTCGTCGGTGGTGACCTTCATGGCATCCACGCGCGAGCAGGTCGAGGAAGCCTATGCAGGCGACATCATCGGCTTGCCGAACCACGGCAACATGCAGATTGGCGACAGCTTCTCCGAAGGCGAGCTGCTGCAGTTCACCGGCATCCCTTACTTCGCGCCGGACTTCTTCCGTTCGGTCCGCATCCGCAATCCGCTCAAGGTCAAACAGCTGCACAAGGGCTTGCAGCAGTTGGGTGAAGAGGGCGCGGTGCAGGTGTTCAAGCCTGTCAACGGCGGAGACCTCGTCCTCGGCGCGGTCGGCATGCTGCAGTTCGAAGTGGTGGCCAGCCGCCTGATGAACGAGTATGGCGTCGATGCGGTGTTCGAAGGCACCAGCATCAGCAGCGCTCGCTGGGTATCCTGCGACGATCGCAAGATGATGGCTGACTTCGAGAAGTCGTCGGCCGGCGCGCAATTGGCGCATGACGCGGCAGGCAATATCGCCTTCCTCGCGACCTCGGGCGTGAACCTCAAGCTCGCCCAGGAGCGTTGGCCGGGCGTCACTTTCCACAATACGCGCGAACATGCAGTGAAGGTCGGCTGAAGCGCTCACCTTGCATCGCTCCGGCGTCGTGGCGTCGACGCCGGAGTCGTATCTTGATTTGGTTTGCATCGCTGGTATGCATGTTCGATGGCAGGCATGACAATTGCGCGGTCGTCGGCGAACACGTATGCATGACGCACTGATGACGCATCGATGACATTGACATGACAGCGTAACGATCAGGCGATCCTTTGCCGGCATTCTTGATCGTTCTGGTTCCCTGCTGCGTCGGATTTTTTGCGGCCCCTCAAGCAAGGGCGATGGCCTTTTCCCTAGACTGTGAACTTCGCTCGCGGCAGCTGCTGCTGCGGCAAGAGCGCTCATCATCTATGTCGGGAGAAGCCATGTTGACTGCGACTTATTCCATTGTCGCGCTGAAGCTGGAGCAGAGTCGGGCACGGTGGACGTTCTCATCGATACAGCAATACATCCTGAACAGCATCCATAACATCAAGACGGCAGGCGGCATTGACTTCGAAGGCATGCTGAATCGCCTTGCGCAGTTCGAGCAGACCTGCCACCAGCGCAAAGTGGAAGTGTTCGTGGTGCCGGCGCTGCGCCGCTTCACGCACGAGGCCGATGCCTTGCTCGACGAACTTGAATCGCTGAGCGAGGCCAGCCTTGCCTTGCTGCACTCGCTGCGCGACAAACTGCACCATGCGTTGCGCCAAGGGGCCGCTGCGATCGAGGAAATCTGCCATTCGCTCGAGCAGTGTTGCACCACGCTGTACCGACGATTGACGCGCGAAGATGAACTGGTTCAGATTGCCGAGCGCGCGATTCCCAGCGAAGCCTGGTTTGGCATTGCGGCCGACTTCATGTCGCATGATGCGCGCATGACCAAGGCCATGGCCCCGGTGCACGACGACGAAGAGGAATAACCTGCACCGAGATGGCAGGCGCGGGCAGGGGCGTGCTTGCCACGCCTCGAAATGTTTGGCAAGGTTCTGGCGACGACAACCTGCGCCCGGATCATGACCAAGTACCTGAAGTTCACCACCCTGTCGCTGCGCGACTTGCTGACCACGTTCGGCCCGGCCCTGGTTTTGCTGGTGGCACTGGCCTGGCTGGCCTACCGTGTCGTCGATCCTTTCCCGCCCAAGGTCGTCACCATTTCCACCGGTCAGGAAAATGGCGCCTATGAGGTCTTGGCCAAGCGCTACGCCACTGTGCTGGCGCGGCAGGGCATCAAGGTCAGGTTGCAACGCTCCGAGGGATCGTTCGAGAATTTGCAGCGTTTGCAGGATCCGGAGTCCGGCACCGACGTGGCTTTCGTGCAGAGTGGCTCGACGACGCTGCAGAACTCGGAGCGCTATGACCTGGTGTCGCTGGGCAGCCTGTTCGTCGAACCGATCTGGCTGTTCCATCGCGCCGGCGTGAAGATCAATGGCATTCCCGATTTGCGGGGCAAGCATATCAACGTCGGATCACGCGGCACCGGCGTGCCGCAGCTGATCGAGAAGCTGCTCGACGCAAACGGCGTGCAATTGAAGCAGGTTCAGCTGTCCGAAATGGACAACACGCCCGCGACCATGGCGCTATTGGCCGGAAAGATCGATGGCATGGTGTTCAGCTCGTCGCCCGAGGCGCCACTGATCCAGATGCTGCTGCAGACGCCAGGCATACGCCTGCTGAATTTCTCGCAGGCTGATGCCTATGCGCGGCGCTTTCCTTTTCTCACCCAGGTCAGTCTGCCGCATGGCATCGTCGACCTCGGCCGCAACATACCGCGACGCGATTACCAATTGATTGCGCCGACCGCGACACTGGTGGCACGGGATGACTTGCATCCGGCGCTGCTGGATTTGCTGGTGCAGGCGGCCGCGGAAGTCCATGGCAGCGCGGGCTGGTTCCAGAAGCGCGGCGAATTCCCGAACCCGAGCTATACCGAGGTGCCGGTCGCGGAGTCGGCCGAGAAGTATTACAAAAGCGGCCCGCCGCTGCTGCAGCGTTACATGCCGTTCTGGCTGGCGAATTTCTTCGAGCGCATGTGGATCGTGATCGTCGCGTTCGGTGCCTTGCTGGTGCCGCTGACGCGCGTGGTGCCGCCGCTGTACGTGTGGAAGGTCAGGTCACGCATCTATCGCTGGTATGGCCAGCTGCGCAATGTCGAGGGGGCGGTAGAGCACGCCGTGGAGAAGGGCGACGCACACGAGCGCCAGCGCATCTATGGAGAGCAGATGGCCAGGCTCGACGACATCGAGCGTCGCGTCAACCAGCTGACGATCCCGCTGTCGTTTGCCGAAGAGTTGTATGACCTGCGCAGCCATATCAATTTCGTGCGCAAGCGGCTCGGATGGCTGATGCAGTCAGGCGCTGAAAGCGCTGTTTCCGCAGCCTGACCGGGCGATTGCTGCGTCAGGCGCCAACCCAGGGCAGGCCGGCCTTGCACCAGCCACCCACGGTCTTGCGATGCCCTTCGCCATCGCGATCGCCCTCGAAGCCTTCGAGGATGTCGTAGCAGTGACGGAAGCCTTTGGCCGTTGCGGCCTCGGCCGCATGGCGCGAGCGCACGCCGGAACGGCACAGCATCAGCAACACATCGTCATGGCCTGCGAGTTCTTCCAGCTGGTCGACGAAGTCAGGGTTCTTCGCGCCGCCCGGGTAGGTCGTCCATTGCAGGGCGAGGTGCTGCGCTTCCGGAATGGCGACGCGGCCGACCCAGTCACGCTCGGCTTGCGTGCGCACGTCCAGCAACTTGACGCGCGGATCGGCGGCCAGCAGCGCCATGGCCTCAGCTGGCGTGACCGCGCCCGCATAGGGCCAGCCGGCTTGTTGCTGGCGCTGGCGGGCGAGGCTGAAGATGGCGGCGGTATCGGTCATGGCGGCAAAGTCGGACGGTGCTCGGGAAGCGGCGATTATAGTGGGCGGCAGAAAACCAGCGAAAGGCTGGCGACACCCTGACCGCTCAGGTCGACGCTCAGCCATGATTCTGCGCTTTTTCCGGGAACCCCGAAGCAGCGTTCATCTGCACAACTATGGTGCACAAAGAAATAATTGCACCAAAACAAGGCTTTGAAAAAACATTGCACCATTTTGGTTGATCGGCGGTCATAGACGGGAGTGACAGGGGGAGTGGCAAGTTGTTGTTCTGACGGGAGTTTTTTTGCGCGCTTCCACGCCAAAAAGGGGCGGGAGGATGGGTGTTGATGGCATGGAATCTGCTATCATCCCGAGCCGAGTTCCGGTCACTTTCCTTGCGCAGCGTAGTCCTGCCTGCGCCTAGTCGACTTACTGGTACCGACCCAACAACGCAACCCAACAAGCAAACCTCCAGGAGATTTACATGGCAAAGACGGCCGCAGATGTATTGAAATTGGTGAAAGATAACGAAGTCAAATTCGTCGACTTCCGCTTCACCGACACGCGTGGCAAGGAGCAGCACGTCACCGTGCCGGTTTCCCATTTCGATATGGACAAATTCGAGTCCGGCCACGCTTTCGACGGTTCGTCGATCGCCGGCTGGAAGGGCATCGAAGCGTCCGACATGCTGCTGATGCCGGATCCGAGCACCGCCAACATCGACCCGTTCATGGAAGAGACGACCCTGTTCCTGCAGTGCGACGTCATCGAGCCGGGCGACGGCAAGGGCTACGACCGCGACCCGCGTTCGATCGCCAAGCGCGCTGAAG
>JACCDT011133747.1_pt1 | contig 49112 bp, 12 predicted proteins | sample 7446291 | NCBI WGS metagenome assembly JACCDT01 (sample SAMN15323446, study PRJNA562643) | freshwater metagenome | isolation source: river surface water | place: USA:Blue River Watershed | collected 2017-08-17
AATTGCAAAGGTTGAGGCCGGCTGGACCGACTTCGACGCAGCAGTTGCGACTCCTGACCTAATGGGTAAGGTCGGTAAGTTGGGTAAGGTTTTGGGTCCTCGTAACCTAATGCCAAACCCAAAGACCGGAACCGTGACCATGGACACTGCTAAGGCAGTGACCGACATCAAGGGTGGTCGAATCGACTTCCGTATCGACAAGCAGTCAAACCTGCACTTCGTAATCGGTAAGGCAAACTTCACTCAGGCTCAGCTAGCTGAGAACCTGAATGCAGCTATGGACGAAGTAATCCGTCTAAAGCCATCTACCTCAAAGGGTAAGTACCTACTCAAGGGTGCGGTTGCGACCACTTTTGGTCCTGGCATCGCGCTTGATGTAGCAAGCTTCAGCTAAAGGCTCTTTAGCCAGCTGTAGAGCGCCAGTGTGCTCGCACAATCTTCTTGGTTGTATGCGATCACCTGGCGCTTTAGCTTTTCTGCAGCAGGGTAGTCATCAGCCAAGAGCTCGAGATATTGGTCGTAGTACTCCATAGAACCCATGGCCTCTTTGACATCTGAGTCGCGACCAAAACCATAAAAAGCTTCAAGCTTTTTGATGCTGTAGCTCTCTTGAGAAATCACTAGAGCCGACTTCACCACTTTGTAGAGGTCGACAAATACCTCATCGGCAATTAGCTGATTGACTTCTTTTTGGTAAACCCCGAAGCGTTCGGCTAATCGCTTTAGCGCAGCCTGTTCGTAGTTTGCATAGTGATAGATCTTGCAACCCGGGTGTTTGATTTGTCGCGCCAGGGCATCTTGCATAAACCACTCGAAGGCCGCCCTTTCCTCCACTCGGTCATCCGCCCACATGTGGTGGAATTCATCACCCGATTCGACCGACGTGAAGCCAAAGAGATACTCGAGTCCTCCGGGTTGATCAAAAAAGCTAAAGCCTTCGAGATCAAAAAAGATGTCGCCAGGATTTGGATCAGGCAGTTGGTCTAGCGCTTGTCGAGAGATCACCTCGTGAACATGCTCGCCAGTTTGGTAAAAGTGTTTTTGCAGTCGAGCTTGTCTGGCTAGCTTCTCGAGTTGTTCTCTAGAGAGTTTGTCGGTCTCTCCCTCAAACTCGGCCAATTGGGCCAAGGTCTTGACCCCAGCGCGATGCAGGGATTCGAGGTGAGGTCTAGTCATACCCGCGACCAGCTGAAGGTGACCGGTCTCACGTCTTATGTGATCGCACAGCAGCGGATACTCACAAAGCTCGCAGTAGCTCGAAGCCTCACAAACCAAAGATCCGATATCTTCAATGCGCTGCGGGTCTTCGTCGATAAGTGAGGTTATCTGCGCGAAGAGCTTTTCGCGGGCTGGAATCAGCTGGCCAATCAAGCTAAGCGGATCAAACCCGGCTAGCTCTCTAGATCCAAGAATCAAACCGTGCGGGCGTGATGATTCAAGACCGAGACTTTTCAAAGCATCGGCATACAGCGCAACTTGATTCTGATACTCGGGTTTAGCACTGGTTGAAAGCTTGGCATCCCAGGCGGTGTAGCCCTCTTCTCTTGGACCAACTTGCACGGCTGAGAGGCCCGAATCGGTGAAGACCAGCTCGAAATCGCCACGTACCAAAAAGTCAGGGCGCCCAGAGAATGGAAGCTCTCCCGACCCGCCAAATACTGTGCCCTGGTAGATAACCGGCACCCCGCTTGCTGCCAGGTCCAAAGTCGCATCCAGCGAATTCGTGTTCGGTGCTTGCACCAAGTCACCAAGGTTATAAATCAGCTCCTGCTCAAGCTGAGTCTCAAAGCGCATGCCATATCTAATGGCTAGGTTGTCTGGTGCTTTATAGAACTGCTCGACCAGCTCTCGAACCCCCGATACCCCCAGTTCGCGAGCGGTGGCAACCCTGGTGCAGTGTTCGCACTGTGAACGCATTAGGTCTCGAGAATCGAAACTAAGCGTGTTACCCCGTTTTCTCATGAATTTAGTTTGGCCCCACCCGGTGACAATTTGAAGCAAAAGTTCCGGTTTTGCCAACACTGAAACAGCTCTAAACTCTCTAAGGAATTCTGGAGAAAGTGATCACCGTGGCCAAGGCAGACTTTAAGGCTCTCAGGCACGTCCTGGTAGTTGAAAACGAACCGCTTATGCGTGACCTGCTGGCTAAGTCCGTGGAGAACGCCGGATTCGTCGTTACTACCGCTGCTAACGCAGCAGACGCCATGCGCTCGGTGAAGGTAATGGACCCTGATGCCATGGTCATCGACATCGAGCTTGGCCCTGGCCCAAACGGTTTTGATCTTGCTGAGGCAGTGACTGTGCTTTCTCCTGAGGTGGGAGTCGTCTTTTTGACCAATCTGCCTGATCCACGATTTGGCGGCAAAGACTCCAGCACCGTAAAGAAGAACCAGGCCTACCTGCGCAAGACTGCGATCAACACCGGGGCTGAGCTGGTGGAGGCCATCGAGGCCGTGCTTCGTGATCGTGTTACCAAGGAATACAGACACGATTTGGCTTCAAATCGCCCCTTCTCGGCCCTGTCCCAGCGCCAAATCAATACCTTGCAGCTGGTGGCTGAGGGTAAGACCAACGCCCAGATTGCTGCACTGCGCGGCACCACGGTTCGTGCGGTAGAGGGCATGCTCACTCGCATATTTGAGGTTTTGGAGATCGACCCCAAGGGTTCTAACCCAAGAGTCGAAGCCACCGCTCGCTATCACCAGCTCAGGTCCCAGGTTGAGACGGTTGCCTAAACAGCAATCTGCTTGGCAAGCTCTGGGGGATAGCAAATCCCTGAACTGGAGAACTCACATCCTGTTTGGCTTTCCGGCCATGGGTGTCGGTGTCGCTTTTGACCTACCCCGTCTGGGTGGCGACGCGGCGGCATGGCTGGTGCTGGCATCGCTGGCACTAGCGGTGACCATCATCAGCATCGAGGGTTTGTCTCAGCTGCTTGGTAAGTCCAGCTGGCAGAAGCCAAAGCCCTTGACAGTTGCGCTGATATTGGTGGTCGCAGGCTTCCTTCGTGGCGCAACATTCATGGTCGCCGGCGGTGCATTTGAGATGGTCCCGGCATCTGACCTCGGCTTTAGGTTGGTCGGTGGTCCAGTTTTCACACTGTCGGTCTACTTGCTAATGAACTCTTTGGTTGCAGCTCACCTTGCGCAGCGTGAGCTGGCGGCCGAGCTGGAGCTGGAACGAGAGAACCTGGAGTTTTCAAAGCGCAGCTTTGAGAGTGAATTGGTTCGATTGCGCGATGCCCAGATACTCAGAGTTCGCGAGAGCATTATCCCTGCGGTCTGGGAGCTGGGAAAACTACTGCGCGATGCCCAGCTTTCAAAGAACGCATCTCGGGCGATTCAAGCCCTGCGTGAACTGAATGACAACGTGGTGAGACCGCTCTCACATAACCTCACTAGGTCATTCGAGATACCAACTCTGTCCAAGTCCCAAACTCAGCTCACGCAGTTGGGTCAGTTCGTTTTGCCCAGTCACATCTCTTTCAACCGGGTGTTACAACTCGGCACACTGGTTCCATTCATCGTGATTATGAGCTACTCCACAGTCTCGGCGCTGGCCGGACCATTCATCGCGTTGCTCGCTTCAAGCGCCGCGCTGCTGCTGGTGACATTTCAATTTTGGATCTGGCGAAAGTTACTTGGGGAGCGGGAGATCCCGCTGATTCTTGCCTTCACGCTGTCACTGGTAATTGCACTCGAACTGGGGCTTAGCGTGAACCTGCTGGTTAGCATTCCAGCACTTGAGCTACCGGCCCGAATTGTTTCGCAGGCCACCGCCTTCTTTATTGTGACCATGACTTTGATGTTTGGAATCGCAGTCACCGGCTTGCAGCGCGATCGCTCAATTCAAGAATTGGAGCAGGTGGTTGAAGACCTCAGACTCCTCAACACCAAACTCAGACAGCGAGTTTGGCTAAGTCAAAAAACCCTGGCCACCGAACTGCACGGCTCAGTTCAGGGTGCCCTAAATGCCAGTGCTATGCGGTTGGCACAACTTGAGAATCCGACCGAACATGATCTCGAGCGAGTGCGGCAGGACATTGACAAGGCGCTCTCCAAACTTGGACGAGAGGACTACCTGGCCGGTGAGAGTTTTGAAGATCTGCTAGAGCAGATCTGCGAACTGTGGGATTCAACCTGCGAGATCAACTATCAGCTCAGCGATAGCGCCGCAGCGGTTCTCGAAGATAGTTCTGCCACCGCTTACTGCACCCTTGAGGTGATTCGCGAGGCAGTAAATAACGCCATCAAACACGGTCAGCCCAAGCAGATCAATATCTCTATCGCTGCCAAAGATGAGCTAATCGAGCTGCGTATTGAGAATGACGGCTCGGCCGTGCAGCGATCAAACTTTGGTCTTGGCTCTCAAATATTCGCGGAGCTCACTCTGGAGTATGCACTAAAGGGAGCTGGACCAATCGTTTTTGAGGCCAAACTGCCTATCGGGCAATCAGAGCCTGAACTTCAGCCTTAGTCGGCGGCTCGCAGCCCTGACGCTCACAAACTAAACCTGCAGCTACCGCCGCAAAGTGAGCAGAGGCAATCAGCTCATCCTCGCTAAGGGCTGCCAGTCGCTCTCGTGGGTTGTCTCCCAGTGCATCTCTACCGAGAAGTTCACCGAGCAGATTTGCCATGAAGGTGTCACCAGCTCCCACGGTATCGACCAGTGAGATCCGGGGTGCTGAAACATCGATGCGCTTACCCCCGCGGTATAGCGATGCACCATCTCCTCCGCGAGTGATGACCACCAGGCGACCACCTTCACTCCAGGTGTGAGCAATGTCGTCGATGTCAGAGCCATCGGCCAGATCAAAAAGCCACCACAGGTCTGCATCTGATGCCTTGATGATGTCGGAGTAGCTATTGATCGCAAGCACGCGCTCAAGCTCGCGCTCTCTTTCAAATCCGAGCGCTGAGCGAATGTTTAGATCGTGCGATCGAGTGAGGCCGGTTAGACCCAAGAGCCAATCACTCACCACCTGATGACCCGGTGCAACGGCCATGGTGAGGCAACCGTATTGAATGCACTTTGCACCCAGGCCGCTGACCTCAGATTGGGTTGGCAGCTCGTCAATGTTCCAAGCCCAGTCGGCAGTGCCATTGAGATAGAAGCTATAGCTTGCACTGCCACCAGCACCGATGGTCGCTACCGCCAGGGAGGTTTGTTCCTTGGCAGCAATCGACAGCGATAGGTCGACGCCATTTGATGCGAGTCGATTGCGAATAATCTGGCCAAAGCCATCGTTTGAGATGCGACCCAGAAACTTTTGTGGTTCGCCACGCCGCGCAAGAGCTAGTGCGACATTGGCATTAGCGCCGCCTACAACTGCCTGGTAGGCACCGTTTGAATCCGCCTTGCCAATGAGGTCGATTAGAGCTTCGCCAATTACCAAAATCATGCGGTAAGTCTAGGCTTAGACCATGAACCACGAAAAGGCAGTAAAGCTCTCAGTCATCTTGCCCCTGATTGGTCTAACTCTCGGCTGGATCTTCTTCATCACAGCCATCTACACGGATCTGTTCTATCCATACCCGCAGTATGGCGACAACGGCCAGCTTTTGACCGATCCACAGATCCAGGTCTCTACCTATTTGTTCCTCAGTGGAATCGCGGTCTTTTCAGGCTTCTCACTCTGGGGTCAGAAGAAAGCGCTAAAGCTTCGCAATGAAAACGACTCGGCTCTCGCTAAGTCTTCTCACCGCTTGAATAACCTCGCTGTAATCGTGGGATTGGTTGCCGGAGCGATTTACGCGATCGGTAACTTCCTCGGCGCATTCAATAACTACGACTCAAGAGATGTGCCGGCCCTGATTCGCATTTTCGGCGTTTATGTGCCGATTGTTCTAGCGACCATCATGGTGGTCACCCTAATTTTGTTTGCATTCGTATTCCGCCAGGATGCACCGGATCTGGAGAACACCGAGAAGGATGAGGAGCGCGCCAAGCTCCAGCGTTACATCGGACTCGCCTATGCCTCTCCGATTATCGGAACCGCGATTGCGGTGATTCTTGGGCTGGTGGTTTATGACACCACCAGAACTAACTTGGATGTTTGGATCTGGGTGGTAATTCAGGCCATCATTGCAGCCTCAATCATCATTGGCACCAGCTTTGCGGCCAAGGTCAGATTGGCAAGACCCCTCGAGCCAAGGCCCAAGCTGCGTGGCATTGCGGCTGTGAACCTAAACCTGGTGATCACCATTGTTTTCGGTGTCGTGGTCACCATCATGAGCTTCACCTTCGGCGCCTCGGCCGTGGATGAACTGCGGGAATGGCCAGAGTACAAACCTGGAATGACCGAGGCGATCATGCCGACCGTAAAGCCTGCAGACCTGACCTGGTTTATCTCCAAGATGTTGCCGGCAATCACTTTGTTGGCGCTAGCGGAGTTTGGCATTTACCGCACCCTGGTTGTGCGCAACTCCAAGAAGGATGAGATTGCGTAGTTATTACAAGGGCCTGTTGTTTGATAACGATGGAGTCCTAGTTGATTCCATGCAGGGAGCAATGGCTGCCTGGAAACAGTGGGGCGAGAAATACTCACCTGGTTTTGAACTAACCAAAGACCACCACGGAAAGCGAGCTCAAGACATCGTCCTGATGTTGGTTGGCGAGGCTGGATTTGAAGAGGCCAACGACTTCATCAACCAGCTGGAGCAAGATCTCGCACATCTCACCGTCCCACTCCAAGGCTCTCGGGAGTTCACCACCTCGCTCAAGCCTGGGACCTGGACCGTAGTAACTAGCGCTAATCCATTTTTGGCAAAGGCTAGGTTGGAGGCGGCAGGTATCCCTGTGCCGGCCGAATTGGTGACTGCCTATGACGTATCAAAAGGTAAGCCGGATCCAGAGCCTTATTTGAAGGGTGCTCAAAACTTGGGTTTTGATATCTCCGACTGTGTGGTTTTTGAAGATGCCCAGGCCGGCATTCAGGCTGGCCTTGAAGCGGGTGCCGGACTCTTGGTTGGTGTCACAGAGCATGCGCTTCACACAGATGCGGATATTGTGGTTAGGTCTTTGGAGGGAATTACTTTCCAAGATGGTGAATTGTTTATCCCAGATAGCTTGAGATTGAGGTAGCGATGGCTGAGATTGAGTTTTACGGGGCTGACTGGTGTGGCGACTGCCGCCGATCGAAGTCTCTTCTGAACACCTTGGGTGTCGAATACGACATGTTTGATGTTGAACAGTCCAAGGAAAACGCGGATAAGGCTCAGGCTATTTCTGGTCGAACCAACATCCCGGTTATCAAGTTTGCAGACGGTGTTCACCTGGTTGAGCCATCTGATGCAGTGCTACACGCGGAGCTCAAAATCCGCGGACTTGTTGCCTAGCTCTATCTTTATTTGAGTTATAGCCCTAGGCTGGGCTAAATCGTAGTGCTAGAGGAATCCATCCTTAGGCACGTTCTAAGGAATCCTCAATAATGAGCAATAGCTATGCACGCGCGCCCAAAGCAACTGGAAACAAACGCGCAGTCGCCCCTAAGTGGGAGTCGACCAATAAACCAACCAAACGAGATGGCCGCCCAGGTTATTCCTCAAAGCGCGGAGATTACACTCCAAAGACTGAGGGGGAGTTTGCCCCACGCAAGCCACGAGCCAAGAGCAAGTTTGCCGAAGAGCGCACCGATGCACCCCGTGCCAAGCGTAGCTTCGACGATGCACCAAGAGCCAAGCGCAGTTTTGATGATCGCGATGCCACACCACGTGCGAAGCGTTCATACTCAGACGACAAAGACTTCACTCCAAGAGCCAAGTCTGATCGCCCAGACCGCGTAGCACGCGATCAGGACAGGAATCAGAAATTTGCCGGCGCTCGCGAGAAGAGCGCAACCGGAAAGACTTTCCAAGGAGACAAGAAGCTAGCCAAGCTCGAAAGTGAGACCCTCACCGAAAGCTTTGCAACCTTCCAGGAGATGGGTCTTCCAGAGCGCTTGACTCAGGAGCTTGCCAAGATGGGTGCGGCAACGCCATTCCCAATCCAGGCGGCAACCATTCCAGCTGCGATGGAGGGTCGTCACGTTCTAGGTCGCGGTAAGACCGGATCGGGCAAGACCATCGCCTTTGGTGTTCCACTAATTACTTTCCTAGCTCAGGCCGGAAACCAGCCTCGCCAGCCACTAAAGCCGAAGGCTTTGGTGCTGGCACCAACTCGCGAGCTAGCGATGCAGATTGACAACACCTTGGCACCACTTGCCAAGAGCGTTGGCTTTTTCACCACAACCATCTACGGCGGTGTGCCACAGTTCCGCCAGGAGCAGGCCCTTCGCCGCGGTGTTGACATTGCAATTGCAACCCCGGGTCGTCTAGAGGATTTGATGGCTCAGGGTCTGGTCGACCTATCTGAGTGTGAGCGCGTGGTTTTGGATGAGGCAGACCACATGTGTGAGCTTGGCTTTGTTGAGCCGGTAAACCGCATTTTGGAGGCTGCCGCAAACAGCCAGAAGCTTCTCTTCTCTGCGACCTTGGACTCCGAGGTTGCAGCTTTAGTAAAGAAGTTCATGCCCAGCCCATTTGTCTATGAGGTGCCAGGCGAGGTCAACGAGACTTCAGATATCGAGCACCGCGTGTTGGTTGTAGAGCCAGCTCACCGCTCACAGGTCTTCCACCGTCTAGTGCAGGGAACCGGCAAGAGCATTGTGTTTGTTAGAACCAAATCAACTGCCGAGGCTCTAGCTCAGAGCTTGAACGACGCCGGTGTCCCAACCGCTCGTTTGCACGGAGACCTGAACCAGGCTCAGCGCACCAAGAACCTGGAGCGCTTCACCAAGGGTGCTGCCAGAGTGATGATCGCAACCGATGTTGCAGCTCGTGGTATTCACGTTGACGATGTGAAGCTGGTAATCCAGATTGACCTGCCAGAGGAATACAAGACCTACCTTCACCGTGCCGGTCGAACTGGTCGTGCCGGTCGCTCCGGAACCGTGGTCTCAATCGTGCCTCTTGGTAGAACCCGCAAGATTGAAGGCCTGCTCGATCGTGCCGATCGCGAAGCGATCTACACCAAGGTTGAGCCGGGCGATGCACTAATCGAAGAGCTTGCTGGTCCAATCGCTCCGCCACCGGTCGTTGACTTCCTAGACTTCGGTGACAGCCGCTTTGAGTCGATGAACAAGGACAGAGCCAAGAGCCAGATCCGCGCCAAGCACGGAGCCCCGCAGCGCAACTACGCGTCCAAGGGTCGTGGTGGCTACCGCCGCTAAGCAGTTCTAACTAACTCAACCCCCGGTTATTTGAGCCGGGGGTTGTATTTTTGGCAGAAATAACTTGCAGGATCTAGCCTGCAGCAAATAAGCTTTGGGTAGCCAAAGACCGCCGGTATCGGGGTTCGGTGAAACCAAGAGAAATCAAGGTTCTGCCGCCACGACTAAGGGTTCACGAAAGTGACTGCCAGCGCAGGTGTGTAAAGAGTTGCTCTTTTGAGTTTTGCTCCGTGCGCGCTTGCGCCGGGGCATTTTTGTTTTCTCTTGCCGGCACCAACAAAAGGAGTGCCATGGCAGACAAGAAAGCCACTGTCGCTGAGCTAACGGAGAAGTTCCAGAGCTCAAACGCAGTACTGCTTACTGAATACCGCGGACTCACTGTGACTCAGCTCAAGGAGCTGCGTCGCGCAATGGCTAATGACGCAACCTATGTAGTTGCAAAGAACACCCTTCTAACCCTTGCTGCAAAGAACGCAGGCGTCACCGCATTTGATGGTCAACTATTTGGCCCATCTGCATTGGCATTTGTGCACGGCGACGCCGTTGCAGTAGCAAAGGCACTGAAGGACTTTGCAAAGGCAAACCCGCTGCTAGTGGTGAAGACCGGTGTCATGGATGGCATCGCTCTATCCGAGGCAGATGTGAAGAAGCTTGCAGATCTCGAGACCCGTGAGGTGCTACTGGCCAAGGCCGCTGGCGCAATCAAGGCCTCGCTATTCAAGGCTGCTTACACCTTCAACGCACTACCTTCACAGGCAGTCCGTGTTGTCGACGCGCTGCGTCAAAAGCAAGAGTCCAACTAACAAGACGTAAACCAATTAGGAGATACAAATGGCAAAGCTAACTGCCGATCAGCTCATTGAGGCATTCAAGGAGCTAACCCTTATCGAGCTCTCTGACTTCGTTAAGAAGTTCGAAGAGGTATTCGAGGTAACCGCAGCTGCTCCAGTAGCTGCAGTTGCAGTTGCCGCCGCTGGCGGTGCAGCTGAGGCTGCAGAGGAGAAGGACTCCTTCGACGTAATCCTTGAGTCTGCTGGTGACCAGAAGATCCAGGTCATCAAGGAGGTTCGTGGCATCACCAACCTAGGCCTCGGCGAGGCTAAGGCTCTAGTAGACGGCGCTCCAAAGGCTGTTCTAGAGGGTGCTAAGAAGGAAGTTGCTGAGGACGCAAAGGCAAAGCTTGAGGCTGCCGGCGCCAAGGTAACCCTGAAGTAATAACTTCTACAAAAGATTTAATCCCCGCGAGGAAACTCGCGGGGATTTGTCTTAGGAAGTGGTTCGCTTCAGGAGGCTCATGAGAAAAAACGCATTTCCTCAGCCTTAGACTCTGTCCATGCTTCGCGAACCCACTTCCCAGGCCACAAGCGCGCGTTTGAGCAACAAGCAAGCCTGGTTGCGAATCACCTCAGGGGTGATTGCGGTTTTTATGGGATCGATATCATCTCCCCAGCTGGTTTCTGCGACCACCCCTCCAGCACAAACACCAGCGCTGACAGTTTTCACTATCCAGCAGGATGCGATTGAGCTAGTTGGACAGCGCGAGGTCAAGCGCGGGGATTTAGTTCAAATTAGAGGCAGTGGCCTTCTCGGCGTTGCAAAAGTTTTTGTTGATGGTATCGAAGCCAGCTATTCAAAGCTCAGCGATACAGGCCTGCAGTTCACAGTTCCCTTTGCTGTCAAGCCGGGGGATGCGGGCGTAACTCTCAAAGGTTCGTTTGGAGAGATTGAACTAACAAGCTTCATTACTGTCTCTGCGATCGACTTGGCTATCAGTTCAAAGATCACGGTTGGCTCATTCAACGGTTATGTTGCCATCTACACAAAGAACCTTGAAGGCAAGAGGCTCTCATTCAAGGTTGGCAACAGGTGGCGTGTAGTTAGTGCGATACCTTCCAACTACACCATGAACCTGGTCAAAGTTGGCAGAGGCAAGAACCTAGAAACCAAGGTCTACATTGATCGCCAGCTTGTGAAAATCAGCAAGCTGATAGTGCGCTAACCCACTTATAAAAATTCTTTAGATTCGCCGCCACGGCTTCCTGAAATTACCTTCGGTATGCCGAAGGTTTCTGAAACCGCCTACCGTCCCCCACTTTAGAGTTGAAGGGCCTAAATGGTGTGCCTTGACATACCCAAAAAGCAGAGGAAAGATGACAGAGCTAAAGCTTGTGCGAAACGCAACCCGTGGGTTGCGTTGGCTCTACCTAACTTTGGCCTCTGCACTTCTTGCCTCAATAGCAGTGGCCCTTGGGGTGCTGCCCTCCACTGCGGGCGACCCTGGCGAGGATTCACTCGAGGATTACTTCGTCAGTCTCAATGGAACTTCGCAGTGTGTCGCAAGTCCAGATAGTTCACAATTCGATCTAACAAGAGATTTCACCTACGAAAGCTGGATTTATCCCACCACAACCGCCGTAGGTTCTGTCGAAGCAATGCTTGTGAACAAAGAAAACAGTTACGAACTTGCCATAAAGTCAGGAACTTTTCAGTTCGCAATAGCCGGCACAGTGGACGCCTGGAACTGGCGACCAACAACCATCAAGGCACTTGCCAACCAATGGCAACATGTCGCCCTCACAAAACAAAACAACACGGTCAACCTCTACTTGAATGGCCGACTGAATTTTTCGACCACCAATTCAACTTGGGCCAACACCAACATCGCGCCATCAAATGGTGCGTTTAACATCGGCTGTCGAGCCAATTCACCAGGTAGTTCAATGCTGTCTTTCTTCTCGGGGCGCTTCGACGAGGTGAGACTCTGGAATGTAGCAAGGAGCGAGTCCGACATCGCAAGGGACATGCATCGTAACAACCTAGGCGCTGTTTCCGGATTGGTTGGCTATTGGGACTTTAACGAACCATCAGGAACCTCGGTCTATGACAGGACATCCAATAATGGTGATTTGACACTGTATGGGTCACCGACTCGGGGCGACGTAAAAATCACGAGCTACGTCGAAAACGGTGAAATATTGCAGGTGTTTCCCAGGACGTACCTGCCGGGAGTAGGCGGATGGCGAGTTCCACAAAACTCTGGAAACTACAAGGTCCTAGTCGTAGCAGGTGGTGGCGGTGGCGGTGGAGATGAAGGTGGTGGTGGCGGTGCTGGTGGTCTCCTTGAGTCCACCCTCGCGGAGAAGCCAACGTCTCAGACCGTCAGCCTCGTGGTTGGCATGGGGGGACTCGGAGCCAAAAATGAAGCACAGGCCGCTTCAAACGGGCAGTCGAGCCAATTTGGCGCTTTTGAAGCGATTGGCGGTGGAGCAGGTGGAGACGCAAGGAACAATTCCCAAGACGTTGCTCGCAGTGGTGCCGACGGTGGATCAGGTGGCGGTAGAGCAGGCGAATCCTCTGGCGGAGTTGCCGGGCAAGGAATAGCTGGTCAAGGATTCTCTGGCGCTCAGTCATCCACAACAATTGGAAACGGTGGTGGTGGAGCAGGGGGCGCAGCGAGTGGCATAGACGGAGGCGCCGGGAAGCCTTCTTCACTGATATCTTCAACGCTGGCAGCCGCGGCAGGGGTGGGAGAAGTCTCTGGCTCTCTCGTTTATTTCTCTGGTGGTGGAGGTGGTGGAAAGGGAAACACTGTTGCAGGCTCATCCGGGCTTGGCGGCCTCGGCGGTGGATCCGACGGAAACGGGGCAACTACCGATACCGGAGAAGTCATACCCAATTCCGGAGGAGGAGGTGGTGGTGGCGGAGGAGACTTTGCCCAAGGTTCCTTCAATATTGCCTACTCAGGAAAAAGTGGCGCTTCCGGTGTGGTTCTAGTTCGCTATGCAGTTAGTGAAGACCTCGCATTCACCGGTGCCGGTAACCCAGACGTTTACTCGAGTTTGACGCCTGTTCCAAGGGCTACAAGTGCCGCCTTCACAGCGGAAGCTTGGGTCTATACCGACTCCTACATGGGCGATTGGCCTACGATTTTTTCAGGAGGGCAAGCACTAAACAACGAGGCGGGTCGCTTTGCCCTCAAGCTGGAATACAGTACGGGTCGTATCTACATAGACGTAGGTGGCTCGTGGACGCTGTTCACTACCAAGATGCCATTGAACCAATGGACCCATATTGCCGTTACGGTACCAGCGGGCACTTCGCCAGAGTTGAAACTTTACCTCAATGGAATAGAGGCCGAGAGGGCAGTCGGAACGGGCACTCGTGCCACTCTGGGCAGCTATTTCGTAGTTGGATCAGGCGGGCAGTATGACAGACCTTGGTTGGGGCATATTGATCAGGTCAAAATTTGGGATGGAGAACTAACCCAAGCTGAGCTTTTCACGAGCATGGAGGCATACCAGAAGGGGAGTATCGACAACAATCTGAGGGCCCATTATGACTTTAATGAGTTCAACGCTGGGATTGTGATTGATAGAACTGGCAATGGCTCAAATCTCTCCCTATCGAGCACGGTCACCGCTTCGAGGTTCACATCGAGCCAGATAATCCGCACAGGCGTTGCTTATGGTGAGCAAAATGTTGTCGAGTTCCGACGTACTTACCTAACGGCTGTAGGTGGATGGACTCCACCGTCCGGCGTCTCCAGATTTAAGGCCCTCGTGGTAGGTGGCGGCGGAGGCGGGGGAGGTTATGACGATGGCGGTGGCGGTGGTGCCGGCGGTGTCATCGACGTCCTCTCGACGCAAATTGCTGGCCCCACAATCTCAGTCGCCGTTGGCCAAGGTGGACTCGGGGGCCGAGATGAAGCATCTGATCTAAACCGAGGGTCTAGTGGACGTGACTCAAGGTTGAATTCCTATATCGCCATCGGCGGCGGTGGCGGCGGTGGCTACGGTTATAACGACGCATGGAAAACTCGAGCAACGGGCCGGCAAGGTGGTTCCTCGGGCGGAAACTCAGAGCACACGGCAACAATCGCCGCCGTTCCAGGCCTTCAGACTACGGACGCGGTCACTTACGCAAATTCTGTGGAGTATGGCAACGCTGGTGGAGCAATGGAGAGGGCAGCTTCTCAAGCAGGATCTGGTGGTGGAGGTGCTGGCTCGGCGGGTGGCGCTGTCGGACCTAGCGACTATCGCATCGGCGGAGTGGGAGGCTCGGGCCTGGCTTTCAATATCAGCGGGTCGAGCCGGTTTTACGCGGGCGGCGGCGGAGGGGCGGATCGCAACGGAGAAGGTGCACTGGGTGGCTCTTTGATCGGAGGTCAAGGTGCCGGCACAAACGCAGCGACGGCCGGTCAGGTAAATACCGGAAGTGGGGGAGGCGGATCGGCGGACATCGGCGCCAGTGGTGGCAGCGGCGTTGTTATCCTGTCTTACGGCCCGTATCTGGAAGTTACAAGAAGCCCCATCACGGCTCGGGTTGGACAGGTCTTTACACAATCAATACAGGTTCAACTTACTAACCTAGACAGAACCCTGTTCTCGTCCAACAGCCCTGTCACTGTCACCTCATCAGCGGCTCTGATTTTGAACGGTGTTCCCTTAACCCAGTCATTGACAGTCAATGCTGTCAACGGAATCGCAACCTTTACCGGCCTTGGGTTTGCAAGCTCTGTAACTTCTACACAGACTCTGACATTCACTTCTGATGCCTTCGTTGGCACATCAGTAACGATTACGCCAACCTTTTATGCCAACAACCTGGTAATAAATTCCTCGAACACGTCTACGGGCTTTATGTTCGAGGGAGAGTTCTATGCAAGTAGCTCGGCTGGGGTTAGCTATCTGAATGTTTCCGACCTCCACGCCAACGCGGTTGCAAATACAATCTCAATCTCGGTTTCGGGCAGTATCAGTGTCAGCTCAGCGGTAAACATCTCCATCTCTGGTAGGTCGGTCACATTCAGGGCTGGCGCTGACATTCATGTCGGAAATGTGAATCTTCTAACGCAGGGGCCCTTGAACTTCCTCTCCGATACTGATGGCAGTGGATCTGGTTCCTTTAATTCCGATACTTCGTCGTTGATCAATTCCCGAGGTGGTCGAATCTTCATCTCGGGTGGCTTGACGCCGGAATCCGGCTATGCCGTTGGTTCCAAGAACAGTCAGTGGAGCGGTGCCCGAATACTCGGGGATCTGTGGTCTGAGGGTGGAGACATAGTTATTCGCGGTGACTCTGGAGCGAATGCTGTTGCGGCCGATGTCACCGCACCTAACTGGACTGCCGGTGTTTTGTTCGGAGCCAAGACAGTTGATGCCGGTACAGGAGCAATCAGCGTCTCTGCCGTCGTCAATAGAAGCTCCGAAACTACTGAGGAGCATTACGGAATAACGCTCGGCTCACTTGATGCCTCACTCGATGGAGTGCTAACCACTACCACTGGCGGTATCAGTTTGAGAATTGATTCAGCCCCAGCATCTGGATCCAGCAAACGCGGCTTCGCATTCTTGAGGGGGCAAATTCTTTCGGATGTCGGACATGTGACTATTTCGGCTGTCGCTTCTGCAGATGCTCGCGACATAGCAGTCAATACGGTCAGGGCATCAAAGATCTCTACTTCAGGCTCAGTCACTCTTGAGGGGAGAGGCTCCGGCGGAGCTTATCTGGGGTCCCTGGTATTGAGTTCGCCCGATTCCATTGTTGTTCGAGGAGATAAGCCAGAAATCAACGCCGGTTTCATAATCACATCGTCTCCAGAGGTTGTGATCGAATCGTTTGGTGCCAGTTTCCCCTCTGCTGTCTCTACAGCAAATCTGAGCGTTGGCTCATTTGCTCGAAGCTTCCGTCTTGGTAAGACAAGCAACACCGCCGCGATTACTTTGGCCACTTCGATGACGGTGAGCGGGCCAATTTCAGTTTTCGGTGGCGACATCACGGTGAACTCAACAACTGCTCTAGTGTCATCATCAACATCCGCCAAGTTGATTCTCAAAGCAACCGGCTACGTATATGTAGACAACGGCTCCAGTGCAACAGCGCGCCCACTTCTTCGGACCACCAACGGAGATCTCATTCTCTGGTCTGATTCGGACGGTAACGCTACTGGTAAGACTTATGTAGGTTCGTATGCACTTCTGGATTCTTCTGGGGGTCGCTCAGGTAACAACCTCAGTGGCGGGGGTCGAATCACAATCGCGGGTAGCTATGGCAATAGTTCTGCAGACAGCGACGGCCACCCTCTTGGTTCAATCTCACTTGGAGCGGTGGATGACTACGCCATGGTTTTGCAAGCCAATTCAAAGGTTTTCTCCGGCGGTGGAGACATCACCATTCGGGTCAATAGCGGCGCAAACTATGACGCTTTCCACCATAACGGTTCTTCAGAAGTCAACTCAGGAACCGGCAAGATTTCCATTACCTCAACCTCGAGAAGCGGTAAGCAGGGTTACCTGAACCAGGGCGGCAGTCTGCTATCCGCTTCTACCAGGTCACCTGCTATCGAGGTGCGTGCCGAAACCAGTGCCACCAGCGCTGTCTATGCTTTTGCCCAGACTGACTTGACCAAAATGTCAATCCTCTCCACCGGCGATGTAGAGGTTGGAATTTCCTTATCCGCTGTTGCTGGATCCTCAACGGGTGGCGGTTACTACTTCACTCAAGATATCGACATTCTTTCTTCAAAGGGAGACATTAACCTCTACACAAATGCTCTGTTATTCCTTCAGAGCAACAACACCAGGAGTATCGGATCTGCTGCGGGCACCGCAGTTACATCGTCATCGGCAGACATAAATATCACCAGCGCAGACTTTAGAGATGACGGCGTCACTGCAACATCCAAGATTTCAACCTCGGGGAATGTGAGCATTGTGCCTATTGGCGCTGGATATGCAAGCGATGCCACCCTTGATTTCAATGTCGAGGCTGGAGACTTCACTTGGGGGAATGCTACTCAAGTTAGTTCGTCTACCAAGTACATAGACCTTCAAGGCAGCGTGACCGCTTCGGGGTCAATCATGCTGGCTGGATATGACGTATACCTGATTGCAAATGGCGACCTGGTTTCCACTGGTGAAGGTGAGGCAATCACGCTCAAGGCTCGAAGGCACGTGCATCTCAGAGACGGCTCTAGCACTACTAATTTCTCACTTGTGCGAACGAACAATGGTGCGATTGTCCTTTGGTCTGATTCAGATGGTGACGGAAACGGCTACGGTTTCGTTGGAGACTACGTCCGTATTGATTCATCGGGCGGGCGAACCGGAAATGGTCTATCTGGTGGTGGAAGAATCACCATCGCGGGAAGCTACGGAAATGCCAGTGTGGATGCCGATGGTCACCCACTAGGTGCTGCTTCAACGACCGATGGAAGCTATGCACTAATACTCGAGGACTATTCCGCGCTCTATTCTGCTGGTGGCGACATCACCATTCGGACAAGTTCGGGTGCACAACATACTTTTGCCCAGAACCTTGGCTCAAGCATCAACTCCGGTACTGGTCAGATTTTTATAGAGTCCATCGCGAGAGCCGCCTACGTCGCTTGGCAGACTCAAGGAACAAGCATTATTTCAGCTGCAACTCAATCGCCCGCAATTGAAATCCTTGCGAAAAACACCTCAGTCAGCACTGCCGATTGGGGTTATGCGGCAGTAACCCAGACCGATGCCCGCGATCTCTCTGTAGTTTCAACTGGTGCTGTTGACGTCGGCATCTCAATCTCAGCAATAGTCGGTTCAAGTGCAGGTGCAGCGATGTATCTAACGGACGACATCGACTTCTTGTCTTCGCAAGGTGACATCAACATCTATTCCAATGGCCGTTTCTATTTCAATATCGCAGAGACTCGCAGCATTGGTGCAGAGTCGGGATCCCTAGTCACCAGTTCATCAGCTGATATCTCATTGGTAAGTGCTGCCTACTACGACGATGGAACACCATCCATTGCAAAAATCTCGACCTCTGGAAATGTCTCATTCATGCCAGTTGGCGCTGGATATGTAGACAATTCAAAACTGAACTTCAACGTTGAGTCTGCAGACTTTACCTACGGAAAAGCAGCGGAAGTAACCAGCTCGACCCACCAAATAGATCTGCGCGCTAGCGTGACCGCATCGGGTTCGGTAGTCCTTGCCGCAAACGACATATATGTGTTGGGAAGCGAGGACATCGTTGCTACCGGTCTAGGCGAGAGCATCACTTTCAAGGCTAAGAACTTGATTTATCTCCGGACTGGTACTTCTACGAACTTTACAAAAATGCAGACAAACGGTGGTCGAATTGTCCTTTGGTCAGATGCGGATGCAAACGGCTCTGGTCCGGTACTTCTGTATGAGTATGTGAGTCTAAATTCTGCAAACGGTGACGAGACGAAGTCTCGTTTGACTGGCGGGGCTGACATCACAATCGGTGGCGGAGCAGACTCAAATGGCGACGGAAGCCCCGATGGATACGCAGCAAATGCTTCGGGCTATGACAGAGCTGTACTCATTTACTGGGGCGTTCGCCTTTACTCGGGTGGCGGCGATATTTCGATCAAGGGCAAGTCGAGTACTACCTACGGAATCCTGCTGTACTCCTATACAGAGATCTTCAGCGGTGCTGGCAAAGTCACGATTGACGGTGAAGGCACTTCGCACGGCACGACGTTCATCGACGACAACTGGTCAAGTGGCCAAAATGGTCCGCTAACGATTGTTTCTCACACCACACAGGCACCGGCAATCTCCATTTCAGGTAAAACTGCTGGAGCAAACCCTGGGCTTCGTCTTCTGGGCTGGGCATCGACCAATCTGATCACAATTGCGTCCACAGGTGAGACTGGCGGAGGTATCAGTCTCTACGGACAAGGTGGTGCTTCAGCAGGAAGCGATCTGTTCCTATTGCGCGCAGACGTCGTCTCTCGAAATGGAGGAATCACGGTCTCAGCGAACGCTAAGCAGCTGGCTCTAGATTATGGCATCGACGACGCCCCCAACCGTTTTGGAAGTGCCGCGAACAGCCCTTATGTGAACACATCCAGCGCCAATGTTTCCATCCTCGGAGACACGTTTGATTTCAACGGCTCAGTCCATAGTTTTAGGACATCCGGCGATGTTGCGATTCTTCCGAAGACTTCAAACCACTTCGGGGGAAATCTGGACTTACGTTTCAGTACGGACGGGGTTAGGAACTTCACTGTCGGAAGAATCCCCGTCTCTGGAGACACCGAGCGCGACATCACAATCACAGGAACTCACACCGTGAGCGGTAATGTCAGCATTTTTGGCGGATCAATCTTCCCCAATGGCCGGCTCTCGTCGACCGGCAACGGAACTATTTTGCTTCGCGCGATGTCGAATGTGTTGACGCCATCGAATGCAACCTATACCTCTCAAGGCGGGGAATTCACTGTCTGGGCAGATTCAGATAACAACGGTTCTGGAACCGCAAGGTTCGGGGACAACAACACGGTTTTGACGAACGGTGGCGACATAACTATCGCCGGCGGGCTTGATGATGGTGGCGCGAATGCCGGTATAACGGGTCGAGTTGCTGGTGATGGGTTCCCTGATGGTTTTGCGACCGATACAACTAACACTGCTTTCCGGGCTGGTGTAGAGCTGCGCTCGGGTAGAAACTTCCAAACCAGTGGCGGCGATGTCTTTATTGCAGCCCGCGGTGGTGGCAACGCGGGTGACCGGTATGCGATGTTCTCTGCCGGTGGCACAACGAACGCGGGATCTGGTGTAATTCAAATTTGGGCCAGAATGCGGGCAGGCCAGACCACTGGAGAGTACAACTACGCCTGGTTTGCCGCCTATGACACCGCTCAAGGGTGGAGCTACACCACGGGCGGGCGGGACTCCTGGATCTCTTCTGCGGCAAACAAGACAGCCATAGATATAAATGTTGATACTTCGAATGCGACGGGCGCCTATTCCTCTGCTTTGAACGCAAGCCTTGCCGTTGCCTCATCATTTGAGCCCGCATTCCGCATTGCTGCCACCGGTGAAAATGGTGGAGTGCGGATTAGGGCCGTTGGAGGAACGAATAATGCTGTTCGCGGAGATGGCATGGGAGCACCAGTTCTACTGCGCTATACGGAGGTCTTGGCACGTTCAGGCGACATTCTGATTGAATCCACGATCTCTGCAACAGCGGCACTCCACCCCGGCGTCTCCTTCGGCGACACGCCTTCAGATAACACAAATGCAACATGGAAGAGCAGTGATCGGACTTATCTGGGATCTTCATCGGTCGCAGGCTCACCAGTAACTTCGTCATCGGCCAACATAACTGTTCGAACAAACTCAATTGACTTTAATGACGGCAGCGCAATCAGACGATCAGTGGTTTCAACCTCAGGCACTCTGGCTATCGAACCTTTGGCCACAAGTTTTAGAAATGAGCTGAGCACCTTGGGTCTAGATGCCCAGGTTGCCAACCTCAGAATTGGAAAATCTTCCAACACGTCGTCGATTCTCGTGCCATCTGGTCACCCTGTAACGGTTTCTGGGACCGCAACATTTATCGGCGGCTCATTCAGTAACACCGTGACTGTCTCGGCCGGTGTTGGCGTTGCGATTCAAACGGATGATGTTTCCTTGGGTGTGGCACTTCAATCCCCGAATGGCCATGTTCAGATTTCACCTAGAACAGCAAATCGGGCCATTGATCTGGGTACAAATACCTCTGGTCGACTGGGCCTTTCAAACACCGAGATGTCGCTGGTTGAGGCAAGCCGATTCAGAATCGGTTCCGCCACGACTGGAGACATCCTGCTTACTTCAAACGTGTCGTTGAGCGCAGCCAAGGTCGGATCGATTCTCCTGAGCACACCTGCTTCTGTGGTGGCATCTAACGGAGCAATCCTGACTGCGCCAAACCTCGCAATTGACGCGGGTGGCGGAGTAAACCTCCCAGGTTCAAACTCCGTATCCGGCGCTGTCGCAATCTCGGCATCCTCAATGGTTACTTACTCATCGGCAGTCTCATACTCTGCTGCCACCGTGGACAACGTGCTTCCTGTCTTTGGTATCGGAAGAGCTATTTCTCAGACCAATAGTCCGAGTGTTCAAGACGCCAACGAGTTCTTGGCAGTTACCTTCAACCCGCCACCGCAGGTAGTAATTACAGATGCTTACAACAAGGTGCTTGACGGCAATAACAGAACTGCCTACACCTACACAGTCTCTGCATCAGTTGCATCTGGATCAGGAGTGGTTCAGGGACTAACGTCATCATCACGAGTCGGCGGACTCGTCACTTTCAACTCCTTGAAGGTGAACTCGGGTGTTGGTGTTTACGCATTCACATTTAGCGCGGAAATCTCACCGAGCTCAAACCTCACGGTTAGATCAATCGACTACAACGTCATGGCTGGAGAGCCAGGTCAACTCTCGGTCGTGGCAAACACCACCTCCGCAGTGGTTGCTCAAACTGGATTGCACTTTAGCGTCTCGGTTCTTGATGCCTTTGGTAATGCCATAACTGCGGGTGACCACAAAAACATCTCTGTTTCCGCGAGCGTCTCGGGTGCGACATTGGTCTCAGGCGGAGAGGTCAGAGCAAGCGACTCAGGAATCGCCACTTTTGACTCTCTCGTTCTAAGCGGCTCAACCAGCAATCAGATTTCAGTCTCGTTCTCAGTCAAGTTCAATCAGCTATCCGACGGCCAACTCGTAACCATTACTTCATCTGCGACCGCGGTGACTTTGACTCCCGGCGCTCCTTCGCAGTTAGTAATCAACTCAGATTCTCAAACTCAGGCTAACCGCAGCACACTAAGCGAGCTGGTTGTTCGCGTACTTGATAGTTATGGAAACCAGGTTCTGAACCGCTCTGAAAACATCAGTGTCACAATTGGATCTGGGTCCGGGGCGAGTCTTGCGGGGTCAACCAGTTCTGCCCTTGTGACCGGAGCAAACTCACCTGCGGTGGCGACCTTCTCCAACATTGCCCTTCAAGGTCAGGTTGGCTCATTCCGTCTGGACTTCACGGCTTCAATCTCAGGGGTGACTTCGGTATCACACACAGTGACTCTGACTCCAGGGGCTGCATCAAAGATTTCGCTTGACACTCAAGCCGATGGAGCACGGGCTGGTATTGCTTTCACCCAGCAACCAAGGCTTACCCTTCGAGATGTCGATAACAACATCGTCCCAACCAGCGCATCGGTTTCTGCTACGTCAGTCACCACACTCACCGGAACTACATCGGTTGCCGTAACTGATGGCTATGCGACATTCAGTGACCTTGCGTTTGCTGCCAATGCCTCGGTAAAGAGCTTGAAGTTTGCAGTTACTGCACCTGCAGGTTTTGCGTCTTTCTCTGTCAGCCAGACAGTCACCCTCTCCGCAGGTCTTCCATACAAGCTTGTATGGAGTACTAACTTCACTAACCAAAAAGCCGGAGAGAGCCAGAGCTCGGCTCGAAACATCCTTCTGCGGGATGAGTGGAACAACCTGACCTCGCAGTCAGCTTCTATCTCAGTTCAAATACAGCGAGTTTCTGCAACAGACTCCACCCAAGTTCTCGCAACCACGGCCAACGTAACCATCTCTCCTTTTGCAACGTCGGTCTCGCCTCTATTTGCAGCAACAAACGTCACAAAGGTCGGCACGTTCAAGTTCAAGGCGGTGGCCTCTGGGCTTGTAGACGCCCTGAGCAATGAGTTCACAATTACAAATGGCGCACCAAACAAACTTGCAATTCTTCAGGGCTTGCCGGCAACCATTCGTTCGGGTCTGACTTTTAGTCCTGCAGTCCAGGTGCAGGTTCGTGATAACTACGACAACCCAGTCTTAGACAAGAACCTTTCTCTTTCGGCAACGGTGATCTCTGGCTCTGCCATTTCGATTTCTGGTCAAGACGTTGAGTTAAGTGTAGGAAATTCCATCTTCACCCTTCCGGACCTAGCGATCGAGGCAAAAGCCTCTAATCTGCAACTTCGCTTCAGGCTCAACGGTTACTACACCGCAACCTCAATTTCGAGCTCGGTCTTTGCGGTCACCTTCGGATCCGCCGCTCAACTTACGGTAAGTCCAAGCGCGTTGACGGTAGCCAACAGAGAATCCTTGCCGCAGCTATCTGTGTCGGTTTTGGACTCTGCTGGAAACTTGGTTTCTGATTCCATGGCAAATGTCAATGCCTCTGTGGCGGGCTTGACCATTGATGGAACAACCTCGGTTTATGCGTCATCCGGAGTTGCAACATTCAATTCACTTTCACTCTCTGGAACGGTTGGAGGCTACTCAGTTAGCTTTGCCGCAACAGGCATCTCTTCGGCTACATCCTCTGTGACTCTCACACATGGTGTTGCGAGCTCAGTCGACCTAACTGTCTCGGCAACTGCCAAGAACGACCAGAACTTCTCGACACAGCCGATTGTTCGCATCTTGGATGCCGATGGAAACTTAGTCACAACGGGCGATCAGGCGTCTCAGACCGTGGAACTTCTGGTTAGCCCGGGAGCGCTAACTGGTGCAACCTCTATCTCTGCCAGTGGTGGAATCGCTACATTCAGCGGAATTGCACTAAGCGGTACCGTTGGAAGCCACACGCTAACCGCTCGAATCTACCTCCCAAGCACAATTTCCGACAACGAGGTCATCAACCTCGGGTTCGGTAATGCAACCAAGCTTTCGCTTGAAACCGAAGGGTCAGGTGCAGCAAGCGGCATCGCACTTTCGGTCCAGCCGGTTCTAAAGCTGAGAGATAGTTCAAATAACATCGTGACCGGTGTTGCTCACAATGTAGTTGCCACCATCAATCCAGCAGCTTCGCTATCTGGTGCTCTAGTAGCGGTAGATACAACCACAGGAACTGCCACCTTCGCTGCGCTGTCTCTTTCGGGAACAGTCGGTAGCTACTCGCTCAGCTTCTCGGTCGAAGGTGCAAGTTCCTCAGATGTTGCAAGCATTAGCCAAATCATTTCGCTGACGCACGGTGCTTTCTCAAAGCTCAACATGGTTTCCCAACCAACTTCAGGTATTGCTGGCACCACGCTCTCACCATTTGTAGTTGAGCTGGTTGACTCAAGAGGTAACCGAGTCACAACGGGCGAAGCTTCTTCAAAATCCGTATCGATTACGGCAGTGACATTTGGTTCCGTCCTGGGAACTAAGACTGGATCACTTTCAGCCGGAGTCATAACATTCGACAATGTTGCAGTGACGGAGGCAAATCCAAACCTTCGCATCACCATTCAAGCCGCCGGAGTTGCTACTGCGCTTACTTCTGCGAACATGAATATCTCGGCCGGAGCGGCTACGCAACTCAAAATTGCCTACGGTCAGCCAGTTAATAAGAAAGCAGGTGAGTCGCAGGCTGGTGAACTTGCGGTTCGCCTTGAGGACCAGTTTGGAAATATCGCCACCGCAACTCAGAGCGTTTCGCTGGCGGTTCATGTTGTTTCCGCAACCGATACATCTTCTGTCAGCAAAACGCTTGCGGCTCAGACTATTTCTCCAGGTGCATCAAACGTCTTGATTGCGAAGAATCAGCTGGTAACTCTGAAGTCTGGTTCTTGGCGAATCAAGATCTCAAGCGCAGGTCTCGAACCTGCTATTTCGGATGCCTACAGCATCTCCAATAATGCAGCTAGCAAGTTTGTTTTTGTTCAGAGCGTCCCAAGTTCTATCAGATCGGGAATGACATTCAGCCCCGCTGTGAAGATTCAGATTTTGGACGCTTACGACAACCCAGTTCTTGACTCAGTTACCACTGTCTCGGCATCTGTTGTGTCTGGTGGCGCGATGTCGGTCGCTGGTTCGACATCGGCAAACGCTCTAGGTGACTCTTTCATTGAGCTTCCAGATCTTGCTGTTACAGCCTTGTCTGGAACCAAGAAGCTGAGATTCTCCATGGTTTCAAATAGCTTGAACGGCTCTATCCCAGCTCTTGAAACAGCTAACTTCACTTTGACTTACGGTCTGGCCGCCCGACTTTCCGCAAGCGCCACTGTGGTTTCACTTCCAAACAGAACCGATTTCCCCGACCTTACGCTTAGTATTCTGGACACTGCCGGAAACATTGTCCAAGACAACTCAGCTTTGATTGCAGCATCGGCATCTGGGCTTGCTGCAACAGGAACCCAGAACCGATATGCCTCCTTGGGGCAGACCGTATTTGATGACCTTGTCTTTGCGGGCCAAATTGGTAGCTACGACCTTGGTTTCACATCTCCAGGTCTAGAGTCAGCGACTGTATCGCTTTCTATAACTCACGGTGCTGCAAGCTCGCTTGAATTCTTGGTCCAGCAAGATTCTCGAAATGCTCAAGCGCTATCTGATATCACGGTGAAGATCCGCGATGCGGATAACAACCTAGTCACCTCTGGGCAGCAATCAAGCCAGAATGTAACGCTTGCGGCAACCGGCGCGGTGCTCTCTGGAACAGCTGCGGTGTCAGCCTCTTCGGGCATTGCAACTTTCAGCGGCATTGTTCTGACCGGAAGCGTCAGCGATGAAGTTTCATTGAGTGCAACGATTGGAATTCCATTCCAAATTCAGAATATTAAGCAATTTGAAATCTTGCCTGGAGATCCTGATTCCCTGGATCTAACAGTTCAAGCATCTGGATTTGCTAACCGAGAAGTATTTGGACAAGCGCCACAGGTGACCGTCCGCGACGTATCCGGAAACGTTGTGCCGAGTGCCGGCATGAATATCAGGATTGCCGTTTCGTCAGCATCAATTTCAGGATCTGTAACAAGTTCAGCTGAGTCGGGTGTTGCAACCTTCGCATCCGATTTGATGATCTGGGGTCTTGCTGGAGCACACACCCTGGTCTTCACGGCCGAGGGCGTCTCGTCCTCTGGAGTAATCCCCGTGTCTCAGACGATTGTGCTGAACCACGGAGCCGCGTCTGAGCTGGTTATCACAAGGGGAGTTGCTGATGCCTTGGTTGACCAAAACTTCGGCACTCAGCCACGGGTTGAGTTGCGAGACCCTGAGGGTAACCGGGTCTCTACCTCTGCCCTTGCGAACGCAAGCATTGAAGTTTCTTACTCCGGACCTGGTTGGGATTCTCAGACTAAGACCGGGGTAACCCTCCTTGGCACTACAGCAATTAGCCTCTCGGCTGGTGTGGGTGAATTCGCGAACCTGGAACTCCAAGGTCAGGCGGGAACCTACTCGCTCAGCTACTTGGTTGTTGAAGCTCCGGCAATTTCTACGAGCGGTGCTGTCTCCCTGGAGCCTGGAACTCCGACTGGAATTAATGTGCTGGTTCAGCCGCAGGACATCATTGCGGGAGAGTTGTTTGCACAGACGTTGCAGGCAGAGATTATTGATGATTTCAGTAACCGCGTCACTCGCCTGACATCCTCTGCCACCTTGAAGGTTTCTCTTGTTTCCAATTCGCAGCCTATTTCTCAATCAAGTGACTCGACTGAATTCTCTGCCAACAATGGTCTGGTCACATTTACCGGCCTGACCTTCACAAGCGCTGGATCCCGCTACATCCAATTTGCTCAAGGCACGAACTCTTCAGTTTCAGGAATCGCGTCCATCAACTCTGCGACGTTTGATGTCACACATGCTGCCCCTGATGCGATTGTCTGGGTGACTGAGCCAGCAACCTCGGTGGCAAATGATGCTGTGATTACAGGCCAGGGTGACTCTTACCCTCGCCTGAGAGCCAACGATGAATTCGGAAACCTAGCCAGCACGGCTGTGATGACCGCCTCTGCAGCTATCACTCCGACTCCTCAGGTATTGAGAAATGAAACGGTCTCATTTGTCGGTGGATACGCCACCTTCAATAACCTCAGTATGCGGGCAGTTTCGGGTAGCTATGCAATCAGCTTCTCTGGACTCGTATCTGGCAGCACATTTGACTCCCTGGCCCACCAAATCAGTGTGGTTCACGGTGTCCCAACTGCACTTGTTGCCACCACGCATCCGACCCAGGTGCGTGCGGGAGTTCCATTTGCTACTCAACCGGTGGTCGAGGTGAGGGATTCAGCGGGCAACAGAGTCGAGAACAGCACACTTCAAGTAACCATCTCGGCTCAAGGTGCAGAGCTCACAGGTCAAACTCAGGTCAGTGCAGTCAACGGAATTGCCACCTTTGATTCGGTTGAGTTGTCAGGTTCAATCTCCGCGACGGTTACCCTCAGCTACGCCGCAACCTATGGCGGTCAGCAGATTGGGGTTGAAACCAAGACAGTGACATTGATTCCTGGACTTGCTGCTTCAATGAGCCTGCACTGGAGTGCGGCAGACATTCAAACCAGAGCTGCGATCAACCCTGCCCCTGAGATCAAGCTATGGGATGAGTTTGGAAACTTGGTCACTTTAGACAACTCAACCCAGGTGGTTGCCAAGCTGATGCGCCTAGGAAGTGTCGTCACCACTTCAACACAGGTATTCACAGCTAACTCAGGTGTTGTTGATTTCTCTGGCCTTAGCTTCATTGCCACGCCAAACCAGGGCTACTCGCTGCGCTTTGAGTCGTCAGGACTTGCAGCGGTTTCAAGCTCAGCGGTTGCCGTTTTGCCGGGTCCTGTTGCTCGGGTTGAGATTATCGATGAACCAGGTTCAGGTGCCGGTGTTACCCAGGCTAGAACTGGAAATGCCCTGCCGCAGCAGCCAAGAATCAAACTTGTTGACTTCGATGGCAACATCGTAACCACGGTAAATTCCGGATCAATCACTGCGCAGATTGCGAGTGGTCTGGATGGAACCGTTGTCAGCGCTTCGGTGACTGTGAGCGCGGGTATTGCTCAGTTCAGCCAGCTCGGTCTGATTGGCCGCGTAGCAACTCCGACCCAATCGGCTGAGATCTACACGCTCGAATTTACCTACCAGGGCTTCACGTCTTCACCTTCTGCTCAGCTGACCCTGAAGCACGATGTTGCGAACAAGATCATTCAGGTTCGTGATGCAGTTGGCGGTCAGGCCGGACTTGACTTTGCTACCCAACCTCAGGTGAAGGTTGTGGACCAGTTCGGAAACACTGTCTATGACGATGGAGCAATCACAATTTTGGCGATTCCAGAAGTTGCCACTGGAACCGGTCAGGCGGCTGTAGCTGGTAACAACGAAGCTCAAACAGATGCCAATGGAATCGCCACTTTTGACATGGGTATCTCTGGTTCCGTAGGTAATACCTACAAGCTGACTTTCAAAGACTTCAACGAGCAGCTAATCACTGCGAGCCAGAGTGGAATAGTCATCACTCCGGGACAGGCTCGTCAGCTCTACATTCTTCGAGCCGCTTCAGCCACCGATTCAAGCTCGGTCAGGACTAAGACTGGTCAGGCGCTGCTAGTTCAGCCGGTGATCGAAATTCGCGATGACTATGGCAACAGGGTCGTTAGCTCAAATGCGATCATCTCGGTCTCACTCTCAAGCACAGTTCGTGGCACGCGTGACTACCTAAAGAACTACACGGTTTCAGCTGTGGCTGGAGTGGCTACCTTCTCGGGTCTCACGATGATTGTCCAGCCCGATACCAACTACCAGTTGACCTATAAGTTCGGTGGTAATACAACTGCGTTCACTCAGACTGAGCCGCTCTGGGTAACGCACGCTGATGCCGAGTACATCACCATTGAGCGTCAACCTCAAGGTGGTAACAAGACCGGCAACAGCTTGAGCCTGTCTCCAATCGTCACCGTGCGAGACTTTGACGGTAACCAGACCACCATGATTTCTGGAGAAACCGTCTCAGCAGTGATTGCTCAGGGTTCTGGCTCTGTTGCACAAAATGCAGACGCAACCGTTGTTGCGGGCGTGGCTACATTCAACAATCTCACTCTGGTTGCCCTACCTGGCGAAGCTCAGCGTCTTCGCTTCGAGCTCCAGGGCTTCAACAACTCGGCATCTAGCATTGTGAAGTCTGCCAATTCAGATGAGCTAACCCTTACCTTCTCGGATGCTCACCAGCTATCTGTAATCCAGCAGCCAGCCGCTAACGCTATTACGGCCGAACTCTTGGGAACCCAACCCAAGATCGTGGTTCAGGACCGCTTTGGCAACACTGTCTCTGACTATGTCGGAAGTGTTTGGGTCGAGGCCCAGGTTGGCTCTCGCCTTGTAGATGGTCAAGACCAAACCCTCGGCTCAATCTCCGCAGTGGTGGTGAACGGTGTTGCAACCTTCAACACGGTTCGCATCGAAGGTCCTGCAAATAACAGCTATGCGCTCAGCTTTGCTTCTGGCGCACTGGCGACAACGACATCTAACGCAGTGACCCTTGGTCACACCTCAGCTGCTTACCTTGTTGTTTCATCGCAGCCGGTTGGCGCTGTGACCGGCCAGCTACTTGCTAACCAACCACAGGTAGAGATTTATGACCGCTTCGATAACCTCACTGACACAGACAACTCCAGTCAGATCGCGGTTTCTGTTTTCTCCGGTGTAAACAGACCTGGCGGTCAGCAGGCCGAGATTTCTGGATCTCGCACCGTGACTGTTCAGGGCGGTGTGGGAACCTTTGCGGGCCTGAAGTTCACGGGACGGGTTGGTGCTGATTACATTTGGCAGTTCTCAGACGGAACCCGAACTGTCAACTCAAACACTGTTCGCGTTAGTGCCGCAGGTGCCTACAGCTTTGAGTGGGTGCAGCTGCCTGAGGTCGATAGAACCGGTGAGCTAATGCCTACACCTGCTGTGCTGCGTGCCCTTGACTTCGACGGCAACCTAGCCGTTTCTAGTTCAGACCCAGTAACCGTCACCGTGACCGGCGGTGGTTACATCGAGTCCGGTACCACCAGCTCAATCGTTGAGGGTTATGTCACCTTCTCGAACTTGATTCTGGTTGCGCCTCCGAGTGTCTCCCAGCAGCTGACCTTCACTGCAACCACTGGAAACCAAAGCTTCGCCATTAGCACTCAGCAGAACCTGGTACTTCGCCACACCACTGCCAGTGAACTAAGGGTCAACCAATCACCAACTGCTCTTGGCCAGCAAGGCGCAAGCTTTGGAAGCCAGCCGAAGATATTCCTCTATGACCGCTATGGCAACAAGGCGATCTACGACAACTCAACTGTGGTCACGGCAACGGTTGCATCTGGCGCTGGGGGAGCAACTACCGGAAGTGCCACTGTCACTGCTGCAGCCGGTGAGGCGAACTTCTCAACCTTGGGTATCACTGGCTCGCCTGGTGTTGCCTACACCTTGAACTACACCGCCAACCTTGGCTTCAGTGTCACTGATAATTCAGCACTGAAGGTGTTCAAGACCTCAGATATCCAGGTCACCTACCCAACGGTGAACTTCTCACTCAGTGCAACCGTTGCGCCAACGGTTGCGTTTACCGACTCCACAGAGAACCCACTGGTATTTATTTCGACTACGACCAACTTCTGCACTGTAAACAGCTCAACCGGTATCGCGACAATCGTTTCGGCAGGTACCTGTGTGATCAATGTCTCTGTAGCTGACGGCACCTATTACAAGCAGAAGGCCATTGACGTAAACCTCGTTATTAACAGGTCACTCCAGACTCCGCTTTTGATGACCAATCCAAACCTTGCTGACTACGGTCAGATTCTCACCCTCACCCACAGCGGCGGTTCTTCGATCGAGCCTCCGACCTACTACGCCACAGGAACATGTCGAGTCTTTGGTAACCAGTTGATGTTCTCTGGAGATGCAACCGAGGGCAGCTCTGCAAGTTGTACCGTTCGAGTGATCCAGGACGGCGACCAGAACTTCGAGGACGCAATCTCGCCGGCTCAGAGAATCACCGTCAAGCGTATTGGCCAACAACCGCTGCGCATTGGTAACTCACGTGAGACTGCAGTCGGTGACGTCGAGCTCTTCACCGTTGGTGGTTCAGGTGGCGGCTCAGTTAGCTACCGAGTTGAACTTGGCTCCGGAACCGCCACCTGTGCCATTGTCGATGGCAACAAGCTCAGAGCTACAACAAATGGTTGGTGTGAGGTATCGGCACAAAAGGCGATGTCTACTAACTACAACACTGCATCAAGCCCTGTCGTTGTATTCACCTTCTCCAAGCAGGTTCAGGTTGTTAGCTTCACCTCGCCTGCCCCTGGCATGCTGCTACCTGGTCAGAGCTACCAACTCGCAGCTACAGCCTCATCTGGTTTGACCGTCAGCTTTGCAGTTACTCGCGGTCTCGAGGTTCAGGCCTCACAGAACACCAGTTACTCACCTGCAGTTTGTTCAATCTCGCAAAACACAGTGACTCTGATCGGAACCGGCACCTGTGAGGTGACGGCCACTCAGGCAGGTAATGCTCAGTTTGCAAGCGCAACTGCAAAGTTGATTTTGACTGTCGGCCAGCTGAACCAGGTAATCGAATTTGCTCAGCCGCAAGACCTAACCTATGGATCACCCGCCAACAGGCTGACAGCGAATGCATCATCGGGTCTACCAGTTAGCTACACCATTTCCTCTGGTGTGACCGCATGTTCGGTCACTAGTAACGGACTATTGACTTTGAACTCTGCTGGAGATTGTTCGATTGTCGCCACCCAGCCAGGAGATGGAAGGTACGCAGCCGCAGCTCCTGTAACTCGAACCTTCAAGGTCTTGCCAGATCGCGCATCGGCCCCAGCTCTGATTTCTGCTGCGGTGGGTAACCAGTGGTTCACCGTTGGTTTCACCGAGCCTAGCTACACCGGTGGTTCGGCAATCATCGGTTACCGCCTAGAGGTGACCGACTCGGTATCCGGCGATAGGTATGTCAACTCTGCTTGTGCTACGACAGCGCCGCTCAGCTGCACCATGGTTGGATTGCCTAACGCACGCAGCTACAGCGCTAAGGTTGCGGCGATCACCGCCGCTGGAATCGGCAGGTTCTCCGCAAACACCACAAACCTTGTTCCAACCAGCGCAGAAATCTCTGTTACTCAGCTAAAGGCTGACGTTTCGGGTGCTGACCTGGTTATGAACTGGACCCCACCTGCTGTGGTTTCTGGAAACTTCGTCCGTTACGACGTCTATGTTTGGCCAACTGGAATCACACCTCCTTCGTCGCCAACCACCACCGTCTCAACTCAGAGCGCAACATCTGTGGCAGTTGACGTGACCTCAATGTCTGGTACTGCTTCGATCAGCCAGATAGTGAACCGAGTTCAGCCGGTGTTTGTCTCCGCATTCAATGTGCGCAGTCGAGTTGTGATTTTTGGTGCTGTGAACCAGGGGCCGCTTGGATTTATCAGGCTCGCGTCAAGCCAATCGCAGGTTGTTGCAAGTTCACAGACCGCTTATCAGGTGAGAGTTGTGACCATTACCGATGAGCACTCGACCTCGCAGACCATCAACACTGCAACCGGCGAGAAGTTCGGTCTAGGTGCCCCGGAAGCGCCGACTCAGCTGACTATCGATTCGACCGATCCAACCAAATTGATCGCCAGCTGGGGTGCTCCTGGATTCGACGGTGGCTTGCCAGTAATTGACTACGAGGTTCGCTCAAATGGTCAGGTTATCTGCGCAAACATCACCACTCGTATGTGCGAGATTTCGCCTTTGGAGGTATCGACCACCTACCGCATCGAGGTGAGGGCAAGAAATTCAATTGGCTTTGGAGGTACTGCGTCTGCTCAGCACACCACGCCTACCCCACCTCCACCCCAGTTGCTTGGTGGAGCAGAGCTTGCAAGCAAGACTCCGGTGTTTACCAGCTACTCGCAGCGCGTGCTTCCACTCAAGGGAGCAACCGTAAGGGTTGAGGGCACCAGATTGCGCATGATTGAGTCAATCTCGGTTGCCGGCAGGTCGGTAACTTTCAGCTTTGTTTCAAACTCTGAGCTAACACTTGAGCTCCCCGCCTTGCCTGAGGGCACCTATGACCTGGTCCTACTTGGTGAGCACGGCCGTCTGGTGATTGTCGATGCATTCACCTTTGTCCCTTACTCTGAGAAACTAACCCGAATTAGAGGCTTTGTTGACGGCTTCCTTGGCAAGTCGACAACTTTGGGTAAACGCAATATTGATCGAATCGATTCACTGTTCGACAAGGTTCCGGGAGCTGACACCGTGAGGTGTGTTGCTTCAATTCCAACTAAGGCCAAGCTTGCCGATATTCGCCTAGCCAAGAAGCGTGCTGAAAAGACCTGTTCTTACATCGAGCGCATGCACCCGGGTGTGAAGGTCACTAGATCATGGATATGGAGAGACGGCAGCGAGCCATTTAGCCGCGGTCAGGTGCGCCTGTTCCTCACCACCGAGAGGCTGCAAGGTGGCATTTAGGCACTATTCGGAAAGGGGTAGGTAACTGTCCGTAAAAATGTTCGGTTAACCGAATACGCCGTTTGGTCCCGATTTTATGGACTCTTAGTCTTTACTTACTAGCTCTAACTGACGAGTGAAAGCTAGTGGAGGTAATAAGGCGCAATGCGCTCGTTGATGAGGCGTTTCCGAGGAGCCACCCTTGGTTCCTGGATTCGTCGTACCACGATTATTACCTTCATAGGTCTGTTCGCCGCCGCCACCCCGAATCTAATTGCGCCGGAGCCTCAGGCCCAAGCAGTTCCCGGTGGCGAACCGGTGGATTTCTCTTCCAATGTCTCATCACCAAGCAATAACTATGCATGGGCGCCTGACACGGCCTCATTGCGCATGGGCACAACCGCGACCGTGGAGGGTTGGATCAACCCAAGCTCTTGCCCAATACCTTCCGGCTGGACTGTGGGTAGCTGTACCTGGGTAGGCAAGGTGAACAACTTCCTCTTCCGCGTAAACAACTCCGGTTTCCACGGTTGGGCGATGATGGGAACCAACGGCCAATGGTGGTGGAACGACACCAACGTTCGTGCTCGTTGGAATGAGTGGCAGCACGTTGCATGGGTAAAAAATGGCAATACCTTGACCCTGTTTGTTGATGGTCAGCAAGTGTTTACCCAGACCAACGCAAGCAATGTCCCCAACGTTTTGAATGCCGGTGGAGACTTTGCCGTCCAGAACCGAAGGGACTCTCTTCTCGAAGGATTCGTTGGTCGAGTTGATGAGGTCAGAGTCTGGAACGTAGTTCGCTCCCAAGCTCAGATCCAAGAGCTCATGAACCAACGCGTTTCCGGAACCGGACTAGTCGCTTACTATGACTTCAATGACGCTGGATCTGGAACTCTAGAGAACCAAGCCGCTGGTGCTGTGGCAGCGACAAACCTCAAAGTTCTTGGAAACCTAAATGCCACAGATGTAAAGCAAGTCTTTAATCCAACGGGCGGAAACTACCTCACCACCTATGTTTTCCCGCGCACCTACATCACTCGTGAAGGTGCTTGGCGGGTCCCATCCGGAGTCACCTCACTAAACGCCCTTGTAGTTGGTGCCGGCGGTGGTGGTGGTGCCGGTGGAAACACTGGCTACGCCGGTGGTGGTGGCGGTGGCGGCCAAGTTCAAGAGATTTCGGATCTGGCGGTGGTCCCCGGCCAGAACCTCCCGGTTGTGGTGGGTATGGGTGGTCGTGGAGGCCAGAACACCGGAAATGACATTCTTTATCCAGCCACCAATGGTGCATCAACCATCCTGGGTTCTGTTGAATCTATCGGTGGTGGTAAGGGTGGCAGCCGAGGAAGCACTCGTCTCTCACCTGCAGCGAGCTCTGTTGATCTCCCCGGGATTGGAGCGTCGGGTGGTGGTGGAGCGCTCTACCAAACCTCAGGTGCGGCTGGTCTCGTTCACTTTGAGGGTGGCGGAGCACCGGCTGCGGAAACTGCAAACTCGAACTTCTACTCCGGTGGAGCTGGTGGTGGAGCACTAGGTGCCGGTACCGCTGCATCGGGAACGGTTGGAATTGGTGGAACTGGCGGCCCTGGTATCTATTCGGCTGCCACTAGAACACTTCAGTATTTCGGTGCTGGTGGTTCCGCCAAGGGATGTAAGGGTGCGGGAGGAACTGCATTTGGTGCCACGGCTCCTGCGACTAACGCACTTGCTAACACCGGACACGGTGGTGGCGGTGGTGGTGGTGGCTCCGGCACATCCTGTGTTGGAAACTGGGGAACCAGCCAGTTCGGTGGCAATGGTGGATCCGGTGTAGTAGCGGTTAGCTTTGCAGCCGCGCAGGGAGCATCAGGTAGCTTCTACTATCCATTCGGCCCGCAAAACAATGTGCCTTTGGCAGATGTTCTCGCTGGTGGATGGGAAATCTGTTATCGAGGTGGATACGAGCTCAGCGGTATTGCTCTGAGCACCGTCTTTGCCAATTGCGACGGCCAGTATCTGATGTATGCCGGCCGGGTAAACAACTCGTCCACACTAAACCTTCTCGCTGCTGCTCCAAGAGCTAGCGTGCTCACAGACGTTGGATCTGCCAACACGACCACGGTTGCAAATGGAACCGGATGGTACTACGCGACAGTTTCTTCGATTGGTTTTGCCAAGGCTGGAGACTCTGTATCCCGCAACAGTTGTGACACCGCAACAACCAACCCCGAATCGCGTATGTGTTGGCATGTGGCCAGCGGCAACCTAAACGGAGGATGGCGCCTTGGCACAATAACCAGCTCCTACTCCGGATACGAGCGATTGATACTCAAGTCCAATGGCACAGGTGGAGGTGGAGCGGAATGTAAGCCACTCACCTACACCAAGGAGATCAACGGCACCGATTACACAATTCACGAGTTCCAGACAGGCTCAGACTGTAACTTCACTTTCCCAAATGGCGTAAGCCAGTTTGATGTTTACGCCGTCGGCGGCGGTGGTGGCGGTGGAAACAACGTCGGTGGCGGTGGCGGTGGCGGTGGCTCCGCGTTTCTGGCGGGGCTTTCAACGTCCGGTAACAATAAGACTCTCAAGGTGACCGTTGGTGTTGGTGGTGCAGGTGGTCAGAACCTCAACTCCAGTCTGAGAAATGGTCAGAACGGGACTAGCTCGATAATCAGGTCCTCAACCAGTGCGACTTTGCTGACCGCCAACGGCGGTGAGGGCGGTAAAACTTATGGAGCTTCCCTCCAATGCAACGGCAATGGCGGCATCCTTGGAACCGGTGGCTCTGGAGGTGCTGCCGGAGTCGGTGGAGCTGCTGGAGCCGCTGGTGGCAGGGCTGCAACAAGTGGAAATGCATTCAACGGTGTTAATGGTTACTCGTCCTCTTTCACTGGTGTCACAAGATTCTTCGGTGGCTCTGGAGGAGGTGCTGGCTGGTCAGGCCAGCCTTGGCAAAGCGGTGTAGGTGGAAAGGGTGGCGGTGGAGCTGGAGGTTTTAATCCCCAGTGGGCCGGTATGCCTGGGCTTGCTAACACCGGTGGTGGTGGCGGTGGTGGTGAAGCAGGCTGCTCTAACGGTGGAGATGGTGGCTCCGGTGTTGTACTGATCAGATACCAGGCATCGCAAATCGCAACCGGTCTTGCCGTTGTGCGTCCAGCCGCTCAAGCGACTGCCGCAACTAGCTCAGCACCATTTAGGGTGCAACCAATCATTGAGGTGATTGACGCTGCTGGAAACCGTGTGACCTCATCTGTTGCGGTGACAGCCTCAGTGATTAGTGGTTCAAACCAGGTTTACGTCTCGAAAACCGTCAACACCGTGAACGGTGTAGCTGATTTCACAGGACAGGACCTCTGGGTTGGAACCAACAACTTAACTTCTATTGTTTTCTCTGCTGACGGGCTGCTATCCACCAGGCAAACCATCCAGGTTATGCAGCGACCTAGCTCCGTCACAATCGTGCCGGACTCACAGGCTGTTATTTCAACCCCTGGAACCTGGATTGGCGGCGATTTCTTTGCTGACCCATCCGCCATGAATGCGGTTTTGAGAGAAAGCGATGTCGAGGCCAAGATAAATGCCGGCCTGCAAGTTAACCTCATCGCAACCACCGGAAACATTGAGGTTCAGACACCAATTGTTGGCAACAATTCGGCTGGCGGTTTGTTGCTTTCAGCCGGCCAGGATGCATTTGTTCGTCAGGACATCAAGCTCACCGGATTGACCTCTTCCCTTGTAATCAGAGCCTCGAGAGATGTGATTGTCACGGCAGGTGCATCGAACAACTACACCGAGCTGCAAAGCAACAACGGCACGTTGGCTCTTTGGGCCAACTCCAACAGCAATAGCCAAGGTGTTGTCTACGTACCTAACTACGTTGACATCCGATCTGGCGGTGGTGACATCTACTTAGCCGGTGGGTTATCGACTATTTCCAACGGAGTAGAAGTTCCAAGTGGATATGCAGCTGCCTATAACGCAACCTATCCAAGCGGTGTGCAGCTAGGCACCTCGGCAATCCGAGACAACGTGAGAATCCTGTCTTCTGGTGGAGACATTGTTATTCGAGGAACCTCTAACCAGGGAACTGGAAACGGTTTGACCGGATACGCCGGTAACAATGTGCAGTCCGGCACGGGTCAAATGGAGCTAGCCGGAGACACCTACGGAACCTCAACTCCAAAGGGAATTACCCTGAATGAGGCCAGCTCCCTCACTATGGGAAGCTTCTTCATCTCACAGGCAACCGAGTCTCCGGCAATCAAGATTTCTAGCAACAACTTGACCTCAGGATCAAACTGGGGTATTTGGCTAGATCAGGGTGTGCAGAACCTAGCGAATACACAGGCCGCCATCGATCAAAACGGTGGTAACAGCTGGACTCCAAACGCGAACGCCATCGCTACCAACCGTCAGATCAATATCTGGGGTAAGGGTGGTGTTGATATTGACATCAACCAGCGCACCTATGCCCACGCCATCTTGCTTCGAGCCAACATTTTGGCTGAGACCGGTTCAATCGATATCAACACTGGCAACAAGACGCTCTACTTCAATGGCTCCTCGGGCAGGGCTTCCTACATCGGTGCTGCTCCGAACTCACCTGTAACGGTTTCTAATGCGGCAATACGCATGACCACTTCCTACACAGTGGCTGAGGATTACACCTACCTCTACACCAACGGTCCCATCTCGCTCGAGCCATTCCAGAACAACAACTTCGACTCTGACATCTACTTCCCACGAACCACAACAGAGATTGGTAACGCGCAGAACGTTCCAGCTGGTTTCAAGATCGGTAACTTCGTGCCAGGCAACGGAGATGGTCTTGGATACACCGGAACCCGTTACATTGAAATTAACCGCGCATTCTCGACCTCAGGTCCAGTTGAGATCAATGGTGGAACAGTTCGCTGGTACACCCAAATCATCTCTGGAGGTGAGTTCACCGCTAGGTCTGAGTTCACCACCTACGCGGATGCCTCGGTATTAGTCACTGGTCGAAACCAGGACCTGCGGGTCTACTCCGAGGACATCATCTACAACCGAGGTGGCGGCTACCGTTTCCAAACCAACGGTGGAAACCTCCTCTGGGGATCAAACGCCGATAACTCTCAAACCGGATTTATTCAGATCGGTTCCAACAACATCTTCAACACCGCCAATGGCACCAGCAACGTGGCTTACAACACCGAAAGTGGCGCGATCCACTTTGCCGGTGCAAATGTGATGAGTGGCAGCTTCCCGGTCGGCTACGCCGATAGCTTCACAACCAACTACCACGGTGTGGGATTCGATAGTAATAACGCGGGCACCAAGCTGTTCTCGGGCGGCGCTGACATCTTGATCAAGGGTCGAGGATCAGGATCTGATTCAACAACCTTCGGTGTTTACATCCGCGGTGGTGTGATCGATGCTGGCAACGGTGTTGTTCGTTTCGATGGCGTAGGTCGTAACTCTGACAACGTGGGAACCGAGTTCTACGGAAGCGCAGGGGAGCGAGTAAGAGTCTTTGCCGCCGGTGGCTCGAACTCAACAAGTTCACCTGCAATCGAAATTCGTGGAACGGTAGAGCACAGCAACGGAAGACGCGCAGTCCAGACCGGATGGGTTGCCTCCTACGCGAACGACAACCTGTTCGAGGCTCGTGGTGAGGGTGGAATTAGCGTCATATCGAGAAGAACCACAACCTCAACCGCATACCCAGCTGACTTTGTTGGGGCCTCCTTCTTCTCAAAGACCGGGCCAATCTATGTTGCCACCAACGCTGGAAATTATGGAGTGCAATTAGGTGGCGGATCCTATGGAGCGCCTGTCTACTTCGGAGCCTTCACTACCTCAAATGTTGCCCGTTCGGGTCAAACCGCCACCAACCTGAGCCTGGATGCCACCATCAGCACCTCATCCGCTGCAGTTATTTTTGAAGCAGACCGGATCTACTCACCAGATGACAATCGATTTGTCATCCAAACCAGTGGAGATGTGACGCTAGTCCCTGTCAGCGCTCAGTTCATAGACATGCCTTACATCTATTCCAAGATGTTTGGCATTGGAGCGTTGACCATTGGAAAGGACAACCTGCCATCCACCGCAGTGCGCCTGCTGGGTGAGGTTTATGGAACCGGTCCTCACAAAATTTATGGTGGCTACATAGATGTCTATGGACCGGTTCGCGCAACGGGTTCAGGTAACGAGATTCTGCTCAAGTCATCCCGCGAGATTTACCTGTACAACCGATCCCCTGGCAGTGGTTTCTACACCAATAACGGTGACATCACCTTCTGGTCTGGTGCGGCTGGCAATGCTTCCAACCACTCGTTTATTTATCAGCAAGACGGCATCAACGTAGTTAGTGCAATGCCTGCTAACCAGGCGATGCCAAACGTGAACACCGACTTCACGCTGCCTTCTGGCTACGCGACTGCAACAGGTGGCGGTGACATTGTTTACGCTGCAGGAACCCAGACGGATGGATTGGGCCCGACTGGCTACGCCCGCACTCGTTCTACAAGCTATGCAGGTATTCACCTGGGCACCTCGACAACCCTAAACACCATCTACTCGGGTGGAGGAGACATCCGTATGCGCGGTGGTTCCGCGGTGGGCGGACCGGTGGGTCTAGAGGTTCACCCTGGAAAGTCCATCATCGCCGGTGCTGGAAAAATCGAAATGTTGGTAGATACCCCGAGCAACATTTCTGCTCGCGGCATGGAGCTTGGTCACGCAGCTGCCGGAACCGTGCGTATTTACTCAGGCTCGAACAACAACCCCGCTATCCGCCTCGAGGTCTCTAACCCGGGAACAACTGGAGACGCCGGAATCCTCTCCGGTCACCACAACAACTACTCCAATAACCGAATCGACATCCAGGCTCTGGGTGACGGCGGCGTTGTGATGAGCGCGTCAAACAATGTGAACTCGAGTTACTTCGGTATCGAGATGAACGGTACCTCGATTCTTTCGAAGACTGGACCGATCGTGATCGATGGCGGTCAACGAGGCACCCGATTCAGTGGTTGGTATGCGGCCTTGGGATACAACACCCTAGGTTCCTGCACCACCACAGGAATGCCAACCAGCTTTAACTGCATCAACTCACTGGTGACCACCACATCCGCGGATATCACCGTCAAGGGAAACCAGTTCTCGTTCTACGGTGATAGCCGTTACCTGTCGAACCGAACCAACGGAAACGTGGTCTATGAGCCATCAACCGGGAACAACTTCAACTCGATCCTTAACTTTTATGCGAACTTCTCGAGCCTGGTCCCAGAGACCGTTCGTTTGGGTAAGGACAGCTCAACCGCAACTTTTGACACCTACACCAGAGATGTCGTTACCGCCGATAAGTCGATCGAGATTTACGGTCGAGATCTTTACATCAACGGCGACATTCGCTCGCTGAACCTTTCAAGTGAGTCCAATGCGTCTGGAATTCGTCTGAAGGCAGCGAAGAACATTTGGACGTCAGTCAACCGCTTCGACTCAAATGGTCGATCGATAGTGATGTGGTCAAATACCTCCGACACCGAAGGCGTCATTCGCCTCTGGGATGGTTCAAATATCTGTTCTGCCACCAGCTTCAGTTCGGTGGCCAACGGAACCGCAACCTTCCAGAGTTGCCGCACAACCGGTGGTGCTGACATCTACCTGGGTGGAGGCGCATCTACTGCTTCGCCTGATGCCACCACGGGTCCAAACAGCACGGTACCGGCCGGATTCGCCGAGGGCTTTGGTTGGGGTAACTATGCGGGACACGTAGGTGGTGTTGGATCGGGTAATGGTTACACCTCAGGTGTCTACCTCGGCTTCGCGACCGGTACCAATGCAGTTACCACCGTTCGGTCCGGTGGTGGTGACATCATCATGCGCGGTAAAGCCACCGAGAACTCAAGCATTTGGCAGGGCACCGACGGTATGGCCTATGGAATCACCGCCATGGGTTCAACCACAGCGGGTAGCGGAATCGATGCCTCGGGCGGAAAAGTCTTGCTTCACGGTGAGTGTCAGAACCCACAGAACTCAATCGCCTGTGGTGGTGTTCAGCTAAACGTTTACGCGGACGAGAACACCGGCCTAAACAGAAACGACGCTAACGCTGCTTCTAGGTTTGTGGTTGCATCCTCGAACCCGGCCTCAGACTCAATCCGAGTTGTCGGTGTTACTCGCGGTAGCAACCAGCACGGATTCTGGGCCCCTTACGGCCTGACCTTTAGAAACACCAATGGCGGTGGATTGGACATAGAGTCCGACCGCATTTTCGGATCCTCTTGGTCGACCGACTTCGAGCCGAAACTGATTTTTGATGTCACCGGTGACATCGTTCTGGAATCATTCAACGCTTCTTCGACAACCCGAGAGCTTTTCGGACGCCACGCCTACTCAAAAACTTTCACTTCGCAACCGAACTCGTTCCGATATGGAAAACCAGGTAACCAATCTGAAATCCATTTCAACAACGGCTCGCTTTCAGTTAGCGAGACGGTCGAGTTCAACGCCAGCAACTTTGTAATCAACAGCTCGGCCGCTTCAAATGCCATCACGGCAAACGAGCCTGGCGGCCAGGTCTTGATTCGCACCCAGGGCTACATCTCAATCCAAGGAAGCAAAAACATCAGGGCAAACAGCGCTCCTGTAATTCTCTGGTCTAACCTCAACGGTTCAAATACCGGTTACATCTCACTCACCGGTGGCATTAGCACGACCTTTAGCCCCACTGCCGCACAGTCCCTGGGTGCTCCGATTTACATCGGTGGAAGCCCAGCTGGTGAAACTTTCAGCTATGAAGGTCGAGACATTACGGTCCCAGCCGGTGGAGCGTTTGGAACTTCCAGTACGCCTGGAGTGAGGCTTTCTGGAGCGACATTAACCTCGGGTGAGGGCAGCATCCGTGTCCATGGTCGCTTTGGTTCTGCTGGAACCAACAATCTTGCTCACGGTGTTGACATTCTTAGCTCAACTGTTGCAGCCGCATCGGGTTCAGTCTCGATCACTGGATTCTCTGGAGCGGGTGGTCGAGGTATTGGAGTGACCGACACCTCTCGAATTCAAACCACAACTGGAAACATCATCCTGAACGGAACCCAGCAGTCAACTACCGACATGGGTGCCATCACGCTTCGTGATTCTCGAATTGTGAGCTCCACCGGTGCTATCACCCTCACCGGAAACAAAACTGTTGATTCAAGCGATTCCCACATCGGTGTCGGAACCGTGAATTCCCAGATTCACTCTGGCGGTGACATCACCCTAAACTCACCAACAGCATTGTTGTGGATGGATGCTAACTCTGGTTTAGGTACTGCGCGCACTTTGGCGACAACCTCAGCATCCGTATCCATGGTTGCCAAGCGCGTGAGCGTGAGTGGCCAGATTGCGGGAACCGGAAACCTCGTTATCGAACCCCAGGGTCAAAACTTTGAGGTTACCTCGGGCGGTGCAGCTGCAGTTCTAACCTTGAACGCCTCGATCACGGACTTCCAAAACGTTCGAGTTGGTAAGTCTGGCTCCAACACTTCCCAGTCGTTGAACCAGGCAATTGTTTCTGGTCCGATTCGTGTTCCAGGAAACATACTTATAAACGCATCTCAGCTAAACGCAACGGCTCCAATTGCCGCAACCGGCAGCGGTGCCGAGATCGACCTTCGTCTAACCACCGCATTCAACGGCCAGAGCTCAGTAACCAGCAACAACGGCCTGGTAAAGATCCGTGCTAACTCGCTGACACTCGGTAACTCGGCAACAGTTGCTGCGGGAACGGGTGCAGTTGAGATTGGTTCAGCAACCTCGGGAACCGCAATCCGTATCCTCACCGCAGCTGCTAAGAGCTCTGCGGCCAACACCACCTTGAACATATCGACCGCGGACCTCAACAAGGTAACGGGTCAGTTCCTCAGGATCGGAGCCGCGAACGCGGGTGGAATCACAATTGAGGACGCACTTGTCCGAGACCAGGCTGGCTCGAACACCATCAAGTTTGTAACCGCCGGCTCTGTTACGAACGAAGTCTCTGGTGTGACCAGCCCACTGAGCGTTAGCAACCTTGCTGTGTTGGCCGGTGGATCAATCAAGCTCAGCTCTAGCTACAGCGCCGCAGCGCCTTCGAAGTTGGCATTGAACAGCACTAACTTGGCTGCTGGTAACGTGCAGTTCTCGCAGCCTTCTGCTGACTACACACCAGAAGCTGTGGATGGTGTTGATCCAGTATTTGGTGTTGCCACCTCTGCACGTGCGAGCCAGGTTCCAGGTGCTGAGGCCACAACCGTCTACCAGAACGCAACAGTTAATCCGAACCCTCGCTTGAACTTGACCGATGCCTATGCTCAGGTCCTGAACTCAAGAAACACCCTTGCTGGTGATTACTCATTCCAGGCAAGTGCATCTGGTCAAGCGCAGCTAAGTGGAACCACTACCTCTAATGCGGTAAACGGCACAGCTACCTTTAATAACCTGCGTTTTGTGGGTGCCCCCGGTAGCTACCCCGTCACCTTCCAAGTTTTCCGAGGCTCAACCTTGGTTGATTCGGTTGTGACTGGCAACTACCAGTTGCTCTCATCTCAGCCCTCGAGCTTGAGAATCCAGTGGAGCACTAGATCCGGTATTGCCGGTGGCAGCGTTGCAGAAGCTCCACGAGTCACGCTCATTGATGATGGTGGAAACGCTATTGCGGTCGAGCCTTATGCCTCGGCAACAATCTCGGCTGTAATCACCGGTCCTCAGGGTGAAATCTTGTCCGGCAGCACCTCGCAAGCAGTGGCCGGTACCGCTACATTCTCAAACCTCGTGATCGCCGGCCGCACAGGCACGAACTACACAGTTGAGTTCTCGGTTGTAGTGACTGGTCAAACCCAGTCCAGGACCATCTCTGCTGCCATCAATAACTTCACGCTCCAGCCAGGTGCTCCAGCAAGCATGAGAATTGTGAACCAGCCAACCGACATAGTTGCTGGCTCAACCTTCTCGCCACAACTTCAGGTAGAAGTATTGGATGCCTATGGCAACCGGGTCACCAACAACAACTCACACACCATCAAGGCTGTGTTTGCTGATGGTAACTACACCAGCGTTTCTGGTGCTGTGAGTGCATCCAGTGGTTTGGTGACTTTCAACAACTTCGGCTTCACAAGAGCTGGAAGCTACGAGATTGGTTTTGTTGACCAAAGCTCTTCACCTCTTGCAACAGTCACATCTTCTCAATTTGTTGTTTCCCCTGCGAATGCACACACCCTCACATGGGATGTTCAACCAAGTGATGTGGTAGCGCGAGCAACCATGGCAGCACCGAGATTGAAGATCTTCGATGCCTTCGGTAATCACGTAACTGCAGATTCGACCACAACCGTGACTCTCCGATTGGTTAATTCCGCAAGCTCGATCGTTACCCCGAACTTCATCTCTGGTCAGACCAAGCAGGCCTCAGCCGGATATGTCACCTTCGATGCGCTGCGTCTTGGTGCACTGGCAAACAGCTACTCACTCGAGGTTGCCTCAGCATCTCGAGCAGGCACCTCGCTAGCCGGTGACCTAGGTGGAGACTCAGCGCTGTTTGCCATCACACCTGGAAGCATCAACTCACTGGAGGTTGTGACTGCGGCGGCAGGCGCAAAGGCCGGCCAACCATTCACTACTCAGCCAGTTATTCGCGCTAATGACATCGATGGCAACGTGGTTCCTACTACCGCGACTGTGACCATGAGCGTCAACCAGATCGACACCTTTGGAACTAGCACCTCTGCCTCGGTCAACGGAGTTGCAACATTCAATGGTGTTGGAATCAGTGGAGCCAAGGGTACCTACCAGCTGACTTATTCCTTGACTGAAAACAATGTGACGGTTTCAACCACCCAGCAGATTGTTCTTGCTGCAGGTTCGGCTGCCAAGATTCAGATCAAGGAGCAGCCAGTCAACAAGAAGACTGGTGCGAACTTCCCAACTGCCCCGCAGATTCGCTTGCTTGATGCATTCGATAACGAGGTAACTGTTAGTGGTGGAGTCACCGCAACGGCGACCCTGGTTAGCTCAACCGGTTCTGCACTTGCCACCACGATCAACAAGACCGGTGTCAGCTTCGACAGCGCTGGTGTTGCTGGATTCCAGGACTTCAACTTCGTTGCCACCCCAGGCACCTACCGAATCGTCTTCACCGCAAGCAACTTTGAGCCCGTCACCTCATCTCAGTTTGTGGTCACTGTCGCAGACGCAAGTGTTCTGACTTGGCAAACTTCACCTCCGAGCACTCTGGTTACCGGCACAAACATGCCAACCAGCGTTCTTGAGATTCAAGACGCATACGGTAACCGGGTCACTGGCGACAGCTCGACCGTGGTTACCATCTCAACCGCCAATGGCACCACGGTCTCCAACACCACCGCAGTCGCATCAAACGGTTTGGTGACTTTCGATCGCTTCAACCTAATTGCGATCCCAGGCAACTACAGCCTGAAGTTCACCGCAACCAACGGCAGCGTCTCTTCTATCAATAATGTTTCGATCTCTCACTCGGTAGCAGTTACCAGCGATGTAGCTGCCAGCATTCAGGTTTCAATCAGCGGTCTAGTCACTCCAAAGGCTGGACTGCCAATCCAGTTCAACCAGGGTGGCTACCTCAAGGCAATCATCCTTGACCGCTTCGGAAACACCGTTACTCAGGGCGCAGACTCATCTCTTCGGGTAACCATCTCGGCAACCGCTGTGGGTGTCTCCGGAACCCTAGGCGCAACCGCAACCAATGGTGTCGCCGATTTCACCTCAAACAACATCGTTCTGAGCGGTGTTGCAACCAACAATGGCTATAACCTGCTAGTCAATGCCCAGACTGCAAGGTCATCCCTGATTTCAGGAAGGCAGTCGGTAAATCTAGAACCAGGCGTTGCAACCAAGCTTCAGATCACAACCCAGACGCCAAGCACGATTCAGACTGACATCACCTTCAGCCCTGGCGCTGTATCGATCTTTGATGATTGGGATAACCAGGTCACCACAATTTCCAACATCGTTGTTCAGCTTTGGAGAAATTCAGCCTCCGAGAGCCAGGGAGTTGTTGCTGCCTCTGGTGGCACCCACACCTTTGCTGATCGCAAGTACGCTGTTGCGCCAAACACCGGTTACCGACTTCGCTACTTCATCCAGGGCTACGAATCAAACGCAGTTCTGACTCGAGTATTTGAAATCAAGTCGGGTAACCCAGCCAAGCTTCGATTCGTAGTGCAGCCATCATCCAGCGCAACAATCAACGCTGCGATGGCTGATTTCTCAGTAGAGGTCTTGGATAAGGACAACTATCGAGTAAATACCGGCGTCGAGGTTGGTCTCACTCTTGGGCTAAAGACCTCTGGTGGCTCACCGGCAACAGGTGACGTTATTAGTGCAACTGCTACCGCTTCAAACGGTTTGGCTACATTCAGTGCAGTTGCAATCTCCGCATCTCCTGCCACCTACACGCTAGAGGCTTCAGGAACCAACCTCACTTCTACTCGCTCATCCAACATTCAGTTGGCAAATGGTGCACCTGCGTCGCTGAGATTGGTTAGCCCCAGCACATTCACAATCGGTGCCGGAGTTTCGGTCTCAAATCAGCTGGTTGTTGAGCTCCGCGACGCCTATGGAAACAGAGTTATTTCTGGCTCGGGTCAAGATATGGGCGTTAAGTTGAGGATTCTTCCAACTAACGTCGTCGGTCAATCTGCCGGCATCTATGTCTCTGGCGTCAGGTCGACCGAAATCACAACTCAGGCCTCAGGCGGAGTTGCGACCTTCAGCAACCTTGCAATTGGTGGTCGAGTAGGTAGCTACACGCTTTCTTACTCAATTACGAACCCAGCTGTGAGTCTGTCTCAAACCGTTGCATTGACAGCCGGTACGGCCTCAAGTCTCCGTATCACCCAGCAGCCACAGGGTCCTTTTGTATCCGGTGAGCAAATTGGTTCCACGAGTTCAAATGGTGTAGAGCTTTGTCCATCCAGTGAAACCGGCGTAGTTGTCACAAGGGCAAATGGCTCCACTGGCGATTGTGTTGTCACATTCACTCAAAGCAAATCTGGCTGGAAGCTTCCATCACATGTGACATCCGCTCAAGTATTGGTAGTCGGCGCAGGTGGCGGAGGTGGTTCTGGAGCTTATGCTCGCACTCCCGGCGGTGCTGGCGGCGGCGGTGGTGGCGGTGCTGGTCAAGTAAAGGAGCAGTCTTTCTCAACCGTACCAACCAGTCCAATCGACGTGGTCGTTGGATCAGGCGGCTCCGCAGGTCAAATCTCGGGAACTAGTCCAGTTCCTGGTTCTTCTGGTGGGTCATCCTCTCTTGTCGGTGCTGGCATCACTGTGACTGCTGTGGGCGGCTCCGGCGGTGGCGTGCAGACGAACTACAACAATTGGGACACCGCAGGTGGAGATGGTGGGGCATCTGGAAACGGGTTCTCGGGTGGCTTCAACAACTGGGAGGGTGCTGGCGGTGGAGCCGGAGCAACTGGAAACGGTGGCGATGGTGCTGACCTTGGTGGCCTGGGTGGCACAGGAGGTACCGGTGGAGCTGGCTTCTCAACTTCGATCACTGGCGCAACTAAGTATCTAGCTGCCGGTGGTGGCGGAGGTGGAGTTCCGAACTCTGAGCTGAACTGCAGCGCGTCAACACCTAGCTCCGGAGGAGTCTGGCGTGCTGATGCGGGTGCTGGAGTTGGCGGTTATGCCAACCGTTCGGCCGCCGACGCGTCTGCAAACTCTGGTTCTGGTGGTGGCGGTGGAGCAGGTCAGGGTGATGCTTGTGATTACGCGGATCGCTCGGGCGGTAATGGTGGTTCCGGTGTAGTTATCATCCGTTTTGCGCCAAGCAAGAAGCTAGTTCCCGTCGTGGCCCTGAGTGATGCTTTCGGTAACCCCGTCTCAGGTGCAACCCAAGTATCCATTCAGGCCTCTGTTTCATCTTCAGATCAGGCCGCTAGATTCGTCCCTGGCGTAACTACAGCCGTCAAGACCACTACAAACGGTTCCGCAACATTCGATGCACTGTTCTTTGAGGGAAGCGACTCTGTAGGGCACTCAATTCTCTTCTCTGCCAACATCTCCGGCCAGACCGTGACTGTTTCATCAGGGCAGTTCAGCCTGAAGCATGGGGTTGCTACGCAATTTGAAATTGTTCAACAACCGAGCTGGAAATCAGCCACTCTGGGAGCTGCTGCTCTCGGTCCATCCTTAGGTGCGGGGCATGACAATCAGCAAGCCGTAAACTGCCCAACTGGTCAGGTCATGGTTTCCATCAGTTACCATCCAGATTCCACTGGGGCGTATGACAACGCCCTGAATTCCTTGAGGTTCCAGTGCGCCAGGCTTAATTTCGACGGCTCGATTGGGTCGACTTTGTCAACCGTCTACTCCTTGAATGCTTCGAGTAGTGATGGTGCCGACACCAATATCACGTCTCTGACTTGCCCCACAGGCTTGGCCATCAAGCAAATTAACGGTCGCGAGGGAGATCCGGCTCAGTTTGGCTTCCCTAACGCTCTCGGAATTGAATGTTACGACCCAACGGGAGTCCAATCCCCACAAGTGGTCGGAACCCAGCAGGGCGGCCAATTGCTTTGCCCGGCTGACAGAATTCCAGTGGGTATGCGCTTCGGCGGCGGTTCCATGATGGACGTCATCTGGGCAAACTGTTCTCAGCTCACGGTTATTGGCAATTCGACGAACGGTTTAGTTGTTGGCTCAGCGCTTCCAAGGGACCCTGTCATCAGGCTGCTGGATTCAGCTGGCAACATAACCACTGGTGATAGCTCGACCGTGGTCACCGTAAACGTCGTCGGCGTTGACGGTGAGCTAGCGGGCACAAAAGTCATGACTGTGACAGGCGGTTACGCAACCTTCTCTGGCCTGGTACTAACAGGCAAAGTGACCGCTGCGTCAGCATCTGATGCTGCGGCAACTATTTACAAACTCAAATTTGAGACAGACACATTTGA
>JACCDT010077146.1_pt1 | contig 49089 bp, 45 predicted proteins | sample 7446291 | NCBI WGS metagenome assembly JACCDT01 (sample SAMN15323446, study PRJNA562643) | freshwater metagenome | isolation source: river surface water | place: USA:Blue River Watershed | collected 2017-08-17
AGCGGTGGCAAGGCGCGGGGCGTGGCCACGGTCAGGCGCTCGGTGACCGATGAAGAACTGCAAGCCCTGCACGCGGCCGGTGTGCGCGGCGTGCGTTTCAATTTCGTCAAGCGCCTGGTGGACTTCACTCCCAAGGACGAGCTGCTGGAGATTGCTGGCCGCATCCACAAGCTGGGCTGGCATGTGGTGATCTACTTCGAGGCGGTCGACCTGCCCGAGCTCTGGGACTTCTTCACCGCGCTGCCCACCACCGTGGTGGTGGACCACATGGGCCGCCCGGACGTCTCCAAGCCGATCGACGGCCCGGAGTTCGAGCTGTTCCTGAAGTTCATGCGCCAGCACCCCAACGTCTGGAGCAAGGTCAGCTGCCCCGAGCGCCTGTCGGTCACCGGTCCGCGCGCCCTGGATGGCGAGCAGGCCGCCTACCGCGACGTGGTGCCCTTCGCCCGCAAGGTGGCCCTGGAGTTCCCCGACCGCGTGCTCTGGGGCACCGACTGGCCGCACCCCAACCTGAAGGACCACATGCCCGACGACGGCCTGCTGGTCGACTTCATCCCGCACATCGCGCCCACCGCCGAACTGCAGCAGAAGCTCCTGGTGGACAATCCGATGCGCCTGTATTGGAAGGACTGACATGGCCCTCGACAAACCCTACCTGGATGTTCCAGGCACCACCATCTTCGACGCCGACCAGAGCCGCAAGGGCTACTGGCTGAACCAGTTCTGCATGAGCCTGATGAAGGCCGCCAACCGCGAACGCTTCAAGGCCAACGAGCGCGCCTACCTCGACGAGTGGGCGATGACCGAGGACCAGAAGCAGGCGGTGCTGGCGCGCGACCTCAATCGCTGCATCGGCCTGGGCGGCAACATCTACTTCCTGGCCAAGATCGGCGCCACCGACGGCAAGAGCTTCCAGCAGATGGCGGGCTCCATGACCGGCATGAGCGAAGAGGAATACCGCAACATGATGATCAACGGCGGCCGCTCCGCCGAGGGCAATCGCTACATCGGAGAGAAAAAGTAATGGCCCGCATCACCGCCAGCGTCTTCTCCTCGCACGTCCCGGCCATCGGCGCCGCGCTCGACCTGGGCAAGACGCAAGAGGACTACTGGAAGCCCGTCTTCAAGGGCTATGACTTCGTCAAGGAATGGGAAAAGGCCCAGAAGCCCGACGTGGTCTTCCTGGTCTACAACGACCACGCCACCGCCTTCAGCCTGGACTTCATCCCGACGTTTGCCATCGGCACCGCAGCCCAGTTCACGCCCGCCGACGAAGGCTGGGGCCCGCGCCCGGTGCCCATGGTGCATGGCCACCCGGAACTCGCCTCGCACATCGCCCAGTCGGTGATCCAGCAGGACTTCGACCTCACCATCGTGAACAAGATGGACGTGGACCACGGCCTGACCGTGCCCCTGTCCCTCATGTTCGGCCAGCCCGAGGCCTGGCCCTGCAAGATCATTCCCTTCGCGGTGAACGTGGTGCAGTACCCGGTGCCCTCCGGCCAGCGTTGCCTGAACCTGGGCAAGGCGATCCGCAAGGCCATCGAATCCTATGACGAGGACCTCAACGTGCAGATCTGGGGCACCGGCGGCATGAGCCACCAGCTCCAGGGCCCGCGCGCCGGCCTCATCAACCGCGAATGGGACAACGCCTTCCTGGACCGCCTGATCGCCGACCCGGCCGGCCTGGCCCAGGTGCCCCACATCGACTACGTGCGCGAAGCCGGCTCCGAGGGCATCGAGCTCGTGATGTGGCTGATCGCCCGCGGCGCCATGGGCGACCTGGCCGGCGGCAAGCCGCCCAAGCCCCTGCACCGCTTCTACCATGTGCCCGCCTCCAACACCGCGGTGGGCCACCTGATTCTCGAGGAACAACAATGACCATCAAAGTCGCACTCGCCGGTGCCGGCGCCTTCGGCATCAAGCACCTGGACGGCATCAAGAACATCAAGGACGTCGAAGTCGTCTCCCTGGTCGGTCGTGAACTCGACAAGACCAAAGAGGTGGCCGACAAGTACGGCATCCAGCACGTCACCACCGACCTCGCCGACAGCCTGGCGATCCAGGAAGTCGACGCCGTCATCCTGTGCACCCCGACCCAGATGCACGCCGCCCAGGCGATCGCCTGCCTGAAGGCTGGCAAGCATGTGCAGGTCGAGATCCCTCTGGCCGACAGCCTGAAGGACGCGAAGGCCGTGGTCGACCTGCAGAAGGCGACCGGCAAGGTGGCCATGTGCGGCCACACCCGTCGCTTCAACCCCAGCCACCAGTGGGTGCACAAGAAGATCGCCGCGGGCGAGTTCAACATCCAGCAGATGGACGTGCAGACCTACTTCTTCCGCCGCACGAACATGAACGCGCTGGGCCAGGCCCGCTCCTGGACCGATCACCTGCTGTGGCACCACGCTGCCCACACCGTGGACCTGTTCGCCTACCAGGCGGGCAGCCCCATCGTGAAGGCCAACGCCATCCAGGGCCCGATCCACCCGACACTGGGCATCGCGATGGACATGAGCATCCAGCTCAAGGCCGCCAACGGCGCGATCTGCACGCTGTCGCTGTCCTTCAACAACGACGGCCCCCTGGGCACCTTCTTCCGCTACATCGGCGACACCGGCACCTACATCGCCCGCTACGACGATCTGGTGAACGGCAAGGAGGAGGCGATCGACGTCTCCAAGGTCGACGTCTCGATGAACGGCATCGAACTGCAGGACCGCGAGTTCTTCGCCGCCATCCGCGAAGGCCGCGAGCCCAATGCCAGCGTGGCCCAGGTGCTGCCTTGCTACGAGGTGCTGCACCAGCTCGAGCAACAACTCGCCTGATCCAGCAGGCAACCATCAAGACCCGCTCGCGCCCACACGCAGCGGGTCTTTTCCATTCAGGAGACACGCATGAAGACACGCAAACTCGGTCCCTTTGAAGTCAGCGCCATCGGCCTGGGCTGCATGAACGTTTCGCATGCCTACGGCACACCTCCGACGGAAGAAGAGGGCGCGCGTCTGCTGCTCGCCGCCCTCGACGCCGGCGTGACCCTGTTCGACACCGCGGCCCTGTATGGCTTCGGCGCGAACGAGACCCTGGTCGGCAAGACGCTCAAGGCCCACCGCCGCCAGTTCACCCTCGCCAGCAAGGGCGGCATGGCCGGCGTGCCCGGCGCGGATGGCAAGCCGGTGCGCAAGATCGACGGCCGGCCGGAGACGATCCGCCGCAACTGCGAGGACAGCCTGCGCCGCCTGCAGACCGAGGTGATCGACCTCTACTACCTGCACCGCTGGGACAAGAGCGTGCCCGTCGAGGACAGCGTGGGCGAGATGAGCCGGCTGGTCGAGGAGGGCAAGGTGCGCACCCTGGGCCTGTCCGAAGTCTCGGCCGCCACGCTGCGCCGGGCCCACGCGGTGCACCCGATCACCGCGCTGCAGACCGAGTACTCGCTCTGGACCCGCGAGCCCGAGATCGCGGTGCTGCAGGCCTGCCGCGAGCTGGGCGTCGCCTTCGTCGCCTTCAGCCCGGTCGCCCGCGGCTTCCTGGCCGATGCGGTGAACGACGTCGGCGCCCTGGTGACCGGCGACATCCGCCGCGCCATGCCCCGCTTCACCCCGGAGCACCATGCCGCCAACCAGCGCCTGCTCGCAGACTTCCGCGCGCTGGCCCAGGAAGCGGGCTGCACCCCGGCCCAGCTCTCGCTGGCCTGGCTGCTGGCGCAGGGCCCCGACATCATCCCCATCCCCGGCACCCGAAGCGTCGACCACCTGCTCGAGGACCTGAAGGCGGCCGACATCACCGTGCCCGCCGAGCTGCTGGCGCGCGCCGGAGCCCTGATCAACCAGAAGACGGTGTCGGGTCCGCGCTATCCGGCGCAGGCCCAGTCCGAGGTCGACACCGAGCAGTTCCCGACGGCCTGATCGGGCAGCGCGGCAGCGGGAACCTTGCCGGGTGGCGCGTGACCCACGGGCGGTCTGCCCCGCCCGGTCCCGCCTGCCCCATGTTCGGTATCCGCACCACGCGCCTTTTCCCCGCCCGCAGCCAGCGCCCCTGGCTCCGGGGCCGTCGTCGCGTGTCCTTCTCAGACCTCAGCCGTGCGGCGGAGGCCGGAGATGCCGATGCGGTCGAAGGTCTGCTGAGTCTTGTCCTCTCGGGTGAGGCGGGCGAGTCGGAGTTTTCAGAGCGGGCGCTGGCGAGCCTGGAGGACTTGCTCGGCGAGGAGGAGGGCGAGGCCCACCTCCTGGCCAAGCTGGAAGTCGAAGCGCAATGCTTCGAACTGGTCGAGAAGGAAGCCGGCCTCACCCAGCGCATGCCGGCGCTCCTGCTGCGTGCTGCCGGCCGCCACGCCGAGGATCGCGGCTACCACGTGACCGGCGAGCGCATCACGCAGGCACTGGCAGCGCGCCGGGCTCCTTGAGCACCAACGCCGGCGCCACCACCTGCGCCAGCTGCTCCCGCAGCCAGCGGTGCGCCGGGTCCTGCTGGTAGCGCGCGTGCCACAGCGCGTACATCGGCATCGGCGGGCAGGCGAGAGGCGGCGTCACATGGGCCAGCCCCGCCAGGGTCTGCCGGGCCAGCAGCCCCGGCGCCGTCGCCAGGAGCGGCGTGCCACGCAGGAAGGCGGGCAGGGCGGCGAAGCCCGGCACCATCACCGCCATGCGCCGCTCCACCCCCTTGGCCTGCAGCCACTGGTCGATCTCCAGCGCGCGCCGGGGCTCGTAGACCACGGTGGCGTGGTCGGCTGCGAGGTAGTCGGCCAGATCGGCCGGCGCCTCGCGCACCGCCGGGTCGTAGAACACCCGCCACTGGTCCTCGAACAGGCGCTTTTGCACGATATCGCCGCCCTCGGGCGGGCGCGGGCTGATCACCAGCTGGCACTCGTCATTGCGCAGCATGTCGGTGCGGGGCACGTGGGAAGGAACCACCCGCAGCGACAGGCCGGGGGCGCGTTCACGCAGCCGGGCGGCCAGGGGCGGAAGCAGCAGGTCCCGCTGGAAGTCATTGGCCGCGATGGTGAGCGTGGCCCTCCACCGCGCCGGGTCGAAGGCGTCCAGGCGGGCCAGGCGCTCCAGCGACCCCAGCACCTCGCGGGCGGGTTGGGCCATGGCCTCGGCCCGGGCGGTGGGCACGATGCCCCGGCCGGATTTGACGAACAGCGGGTCGCCGGTGATCGCGCGCAGCCGGTCCAGGCCATGGCTCACGGCGGACTGTGTCACGCCCAGTCGGTGCGAGGCGCCGGTCACGCTGCCGGTTTCCAGCACCGCCAGCAGCAGCTGGAGCAGCCGGCCGTCCAGGTCGGATCCATCAATACGGCTCATGGAAGGTATGAGGAAGCATCGGTTCATCTTTTGTAAGGCCTCCGGGAGACTGTGGTCCTGACCCAAGTCAAGGCCAGGAGACCTTCATGACCCCCGCATCCGCCAGGCGCCCCATCCCGGGCACCACCGTGTTCGACGGCACGCAGGCGCAAAAGGGCTACGCCCTGAACCGCATGTGCTTTTCCTTCAATTCGGCCGAGAACCGCGCGGCCTTCCATGCCGACGAGGCCGGCTACATGGCCCGCTACGGCCTGAACGCCGAGCAGGCCGCCGCCATCACCGGCCGCGACGTGCTGGGCCTGATCGCCGCGGGCGGCAATGTCTACTACCTGGCCAAGTTCGCCGGCATCCTGGGCCTGGACGTGCAGGACCTGGGCGCCCTCCAGACCGGCATGAGCAAGGACGAATTCAAGGCCAAGCTCGTGCGCGCCAACGAGCAGCCTTCTACCTACACCGCCTGAGCAGGAGACACAGCATGGCAAAGATCGTCGGTGGCCTCACCACCTCCCATGTGCCCGCCATCGGCGGCGCCATCGCCAAGGGCCTGCAGGACCAGCCGTACTGGAAGCCCTTCTTCGACGGCTTCAAGCCGGCCCAGGAATGGCTCGAGCAGGTCAAGCCGGACGTGGCCGTCGTTTTCTACAACGACCATGGCCTCAACTTCTTCCTGGACAAGATGCCCACCTTCTCCATCGGCGCGGCGGCGGAATACCGCAACGCCGACGAGGGCTGGGGCATTCCGACCCTGCCGCCCTTCCAGGGCGAGGTCGACCTGTCCTGGCACCTGATCGAGCACCTGGTCGAGAAAGAGTTCGACATCACCACCTGCCAGGAGATGCTGGTGGACCACGCCTTCACCATCCCCCTCAAACTCTTCTGGCCGAAGCACATCCCGGTGACCACGGTGCCCATTTGCATCAACACCGTGCAGTTCCCCATGCCCAGCGCCAAGCGCTGCATGGCCCTGGGCCAGGCGGTGGCCGAGGCGATCCAGTCCTGGGACAGCGACAAGAAGGTGGTGGTGCTGGGCACCGGCGGCCTCTCCCACCAGCTCGATGGCGAGCGCGCGGGCCACATCAACAAGCCCTTCGACCTGAAGTTCATGGACAGCCTCGTGAGCGACCCGGCCTGGGCCACCCAGTTCTCCATCCACGAACTGGTGGAGAAGACCGGCACCCAGGGCGTGGAGCTGGTGATGTGGCTGGCCGCCCGCGCCGCGGTGGGCGGGCCGGTGCGCACGGTGGCCTCGAACTACCACATCCCCATCTCCAATACGGCGGCGGGCATGATGGCGCTGGAGGCGGTGGCCTGAAGGCCGGCATGCCTGCGTAAGATGCGGGCATGACCGTTTCCGCTCCAGCCTCCCGCAGTTTCGACGCGCTCCCGCTTTCTCCCGCCGCCCGCGAGAACCTTCGCCGCCTCGGCTATCTCGAGATGACCGCCATCCAGGCGGCCAGCCTGCCCGCCGCCCTGGCGGGCCGGGACCTGATCGCGCAGGCCAAGACCGGCAGCGGCAAGACCGCGGCCTTCGCCCTGGCCCTGCTCGCCAAACTCGATGTTCGCCAGTTCGCCGCCCAGGCCCTGGTGCTGTGTCCCACCCGTGAACTGGCCGACCAGGTCACCACCGAGATCCGGCGCCTCGCGCGGGCGGAGGACAACGTCAAGGTCGTCACCCTCGCCGGCGGCGTGCCGCTGCGCGGGCAGACCGCGAGCCTCGAGCGCGGCGCCCATGTCGTCGTCGGCACCCCCGGCCGGGTGATCGATCACCTGGATCGGGGCAATCTCTCGCTCGAATCCCTCGGCACCCTGGTCCTCGACGAGGCGGACCGCATGCTGGACATGGGCTTCGTCGACGACATGGTGAAGGTGGCGCGCCTGTGCCCGCCCCAGCGCCAGACCCTGCTGTTTTCCGCCACCTACCCCGAAGGCATCGCCAAGCTGGCCGCGCAGTTCCTGCGCGATCCGGTCTCGGTCAAGGTTGAGGCCCAGCATGGCGGCGAGCAGATCGAGCAGCGCTGGTACGAGGTGACCGAAGGCGAGCGGCTCACGGCGGTGGCCCGCCTGCTGGAGCACTTCCGGCCCGCCAGCACGCTGGCCTTCTGCAACACCAAGGCGCGGTGCCGCGCGCTGGTCGAACTGCTCCAGGCCCAGGGCTACAGCGCCCTGGCGCTGCACGGCGACCTGGAGCAGCGTGATCGCGACCAGGTGCTGGTGCGCTTCGTGAACGGCAGCTGTTCGGTGCTGGTGGCCACCGACGTCGCCGCCCGCGGGCTCGACATCGCCGGCCTGGCCGCCGTGATCAACGTGGACACCTCGCCCGACCCGGAGGCGCATGTGCACCGCATCGGCCGCACCGGCCGCGCCGGCCAGAGCGGCCTGGCCCTGAGCCTGGCCTCGCTGGACGAGATGGGGTCGGTCGGGCGCATCGAGCAGCTGCAGGGCCGGCCCTCGGTCTGGCATCCGCTTGGCGAGCTCACGCCCACCGCGGGCGGACGTCTGCTGCCGGCCATGGCCACGGTCCACATCCAGGGCGGGCGCAAGGACAAGATCCGACCGGGCGACGTGCTGGGCGCGCTCACCGCCGACCTGGGCTACACCCGGGAGCAGGTGGGCAAGATCGACATCAACGAATTCGCCACCTATGTCGCCGTCGACCGGCGCATCGCCCACGAGCTGGTGGGCCGCCTGAACAGCGGCCGCATCAAGGGCCGGTCGGTCAAGGCCCGCCTGCTGAAGGACGAGGCCTGAGATGGCCGGAGCCGACGCGAAGCCGCCCGGCGAGGGCGAGCGCCTGGCCAAGGTCGTCGCCGCCCAGGTGCCCTGCTCGCGCCGGGAGGCCGAGCAGTACATCGCCGAGGGTCGGGTGCAGGTTGACGGCCAGGTGGCCGACGCGCCGCAGCAGCGTGTGACCGCCGGCCAGCGGGTCGAGGTCGATACGAAGGCGCGGCTGCAGCCGGCCACGCCCGCGACCTTCCTGGTCCACAAGCCGGCGGGCCTGTCCACCGAGGCCGCCCTGTCCCTGCTGGAGGAGGGCGCGCACTGGTCCGAGGACCGCTCGGGCATCCGCCGCAGCAAGGCCCACCTGCAGGGGCTCAAGGCGCTCTTGCCCCTGCCTGCGGCGGCCAGCGGACTGTGCGTCTTCAGCCAGGACTTCCGGGTGGTGCGCAAGCTCACCGAGGACGCGGACTTCATCGAGCAGGAGCTCGTCGCCGAGGTCCGGGGTCAGATCGCGCCCGGGGGCCTGGAGCGCCTGGGTCGGGGCCTGGTCTACGAGGGCCGAGCCATGCCGCCGGCCCGCGTGAGCTGGCAGAGCGAGACGCGCCTGCGCTTCGCGCTCAAGGGCATCGCGCCGGAGTGGATCGAGTGGATGGTCTCCCAGGTCGGCCTGGAGCTGGTGGCGCTGCGCCGCATCCGCCTGGGCCGCATCGCGATGGCCGGCCTGCCTGCCGGGCAGTGGTGCTACCTGCCCGCCGGCGAGCGCTTCTAGGGTGGGCGCCCTCAGAGCTTGAGGTGCATGAGGCCGACGACCATCGCCACCACCTGGGCGAGGTTGAGGCCCAGCCCGCCGGCATGCAGCTGCCGGAAGCGCCGGATGGCGGCGATGTCGCCGCCTTCGATCAAGGGCCGCAGGGTGTCCATGCGCGGGACCAGCCGGCGGTGCATGAACAGGGCCAGTGCGCAGACACCGCCCAGGGGCAGGGCCAGGTCCGGCCGGCCGGCGAGGGCATAGGCCAGGGCGCTCGCGCCGGAGAAGACGATGACGATCCGGTAGCAGTGATGGAAGAACTGCCGGATGAACTTGCCGTCCATATGGACGTCGTGCGCGAGGATCAGGAGCGGGGTCCCGCCCAGGACGAAGAAGCCCAGGGACGCCAGGGTGCACACCAGAGTGGCAAGTCCGATCGATTGAGCGAGCATCGTCAAAAAGAAAAGGGCAGGCGTAATGCCTGCCCTTGTCATTCTAGGCGGGGCTTGGTGGGCCCCCGCCCGGCGTAAACCCTGCGTTCAGAGCGAGTCGATGAACGAGCGCAGCTTGTCGCTACGGCTCGGGTGCTTGAGCTTGCGCAGGGCCTTGGCCTCGATCTGGCGGATGCGCTCGCGGGTCACGTCGAACTGCTTGCCCACTTCTTCCAGGGTGTGGTCGGTAGACATCTCGATGCCGAAGCGCATGCGCAGCACCTTGGCCTCGCGCGGGGTGAGGCTGTCGAGGATGTCTTTCACCACGTCACGCAGGCCGGCCTGCATGGCCGCCTCGATGGGCGCAGTGTTGTTGGTGTCCTCGATGAAGTCGCCCAGGTGGCTGTCGTCGTCGTCCCCGATCGGCGTTTCCATGGAGATCGGCTCCTTGGCGATCTTCATGATCTTGCGGATCTTGTCCTCGGGGATCTCCATCTTGGCCGCCAGGATGCCGGCGTCCGGCTCGAAGCCGAACTCCTGCAGGTGCTGGCGCGAGATGCGGTTCATCTTGTTGATGGTCTCGATCATGTGCACCGGGATGCGGATGGTGCGCGCCTGGTCGGCGATCGAGCGGGTGATGGCCTGGCGGATCCACCAGGTGGCGTAGGTCGAGAACTTGTAGCCGCGGCGGTACTCGAACTTGTCCACCGCCTTCATCAGGCCGATGTTGCCCTCCTGGATCAGGTCCAGGAACTGCAGCCCGCGGTTGGTGTACTTCTTGGCGATGGAGATCACCAGGCGCAGGTTGGCCTCGATCATCTCCTTCTTGGCGTCGCGCGAGGAGGTCTCGCCCGCGTTCATGCGCTTGTTGATTTCCTTCAGCTCGGCCAGCGGCACCACCACCTGCGACTGCAGGTCGGTGAGCTTCTGCTGCAGCTCCTGGATCGGGGGCACGTTGCGGGCCATCACCGTGCTCCAGGGCTTGCCGGCGGCGGCCTGCTTCTCGACCCACTTCAGATTGAGCAGGTTGGGCGGGAATTCCTTGATGAACACGTCCTGCGGCATGCCGCACTTGTCCACGATGATGCGGCGCAGCTCGCGCTCCTTCTTGCGCACGTCGTCGACCTGGGTGCGCACCATGTCGCACAGCTTCTCGATGGTCTTGGCCGTGAAGCGGATGGTCATCAGCTCCTCGGACAGGGCGTGCTGGGCCTTCATGTAGGCGGGGGAGCCGTAGCCTTCCTTGTCGTAGATCTTGTGGATCTTCTCGAACTGGCCGGCGATGCGCTCGAAGCGCTCCAGGGCCTGGTTCTTGAGTTCTTCCAGCTTCTTGGTCAGCGCCTTGGAGCCGCCGTTGCCGTCGTCGTCGTCGTCGGCGTCGAACTCGTCAAAGTCTTCCTCGGCCACATAGTCGTCGGCCTCGTTGGGGTTGGAGAAGCCGTCGACCACGGTCGAAATGACGACCTTGCCCTCGCGGATCTCGGCGGCCATGCGCAGGATCTCGGCGATGGTGGCGGGGGAGGCGGAGATCGCCTCCATCATGGCCATCAGGCCGCCCTCGATGCGCTTGGCGATCTCGATCTCGCCCTCGCGGGTAAGCAGTTCCACCGTGCCCATCTCGCGCATGTACATGCGCACCGGGTCGGTGGTGCGGCCGAATTCGCTGTCCACGGTCGTGAGGGCGGCTTCCGCTTCCTCTTCGGCCTCCTCGGCGGTGGCGGCCGTCGGGGTGGTGTTGTTCAGGAGCAGCATCTCCGCGTCGGGCGTCTGCTCGTAGACCGCCACGCCCAGGTCATTGAGCATGGTGATCACGGCTTCCAGCGTCTCCGCCTCGATCAGCTTCTCGGGCAGGTGGTCGGTGATCTCGGAGTGGGTCAGGTAGCCGCGGGTCTTGCCCAGCGTGATCAGTGTCTTCAGGCGCTGACGGCGCTTGAGCATTTCCTCTTCGGTGAGGATGGCCTCGTCGAGGCCGAATTCCTTCATCAAGGCCCGTTCCTTGGCCTTGCTGATCTTCATGCGCAGCGGCTTGACCTTCTCGGTCGTCTCGGCGGCCGGTTCTTCGGCGAACTCGGCCTCGATGTCGGACAGGTCGTCCTCCTCGGACCCGGCACCCTTGGCGGCGGCCTTGGGCTTGCGGCCGCGCTTGGCAGGGGCCTTGGGCGGGGCGTCGGATTCGGCGGCGGCGGCCTTGGGCGGACGGCCCGGCTTCTTCTTGACCACCACTTCCTCGGCGGTGACGGCGGCAGCGGCCTTGGCGGCCTTCTTGGGCTCGGCGGCGGCCTTGCTCACCTTGGCGGTGGCCTTTTCAGCGGCGGGAGCGGACTTGGGACTGGCTTTCGTAGCGGACACGGGTTGGGCTTTCGTTGCGGACTTGGCCGCGGCCTGGGCCTTGGGCACCGCCTTCAGGTTGGCCTTGGGAGCGGCCTTGGCGGCGGCTTTGGGCTCAACCTTCGTAGAGGCTTTGGCGGGTGCCTTGACAGCAGGCTTGGCGGCGGAAGCGGGTTTGATCGCTTTCTTCGCAACGGGTTTCACGGCAGTCTTGCTGGGCTTGGCTGGCTTCTTCTGTGCGGGCATACGAGACACTCCGGAACTTCAAGATCGGCGGGACACAAGGGATACAAACAAGCGCGCCACGAAACCCGGCGCGGGGAGACAAGCTGGCGCGGAACCCGGCGAGGCCCTGTGAGAGGGCTCCCCGGGCGGGGCGGCAGCTCAGTGGCAAGGGGGGAGGGCGAACATTTGGTGTGCAGTCCTTGCGGTGAGGTGGCGGGTCGTGCGCTGAATGGCACAGTTGGCCGGGCCCGGAGGTGCTGCTGTCGCTCTTGCCGGTAGCAAACCTTACATTATACCGATGCCGCTTGCATCCGGCATCAGAAGGCCAGGAGGAGTCAGGCGCCTTGGCACCGCTTCTCAGCCCCGCTGGCGGGTCTGGGCGACCAGTTCCTTGAGTCTTTCGTATGCGCCCGGGTCAGTGCCGGCCCGCTGCGACAGGGCCTGCATCTCCTCGGCCAGCCGGGCCTGGCGCTCGCGCGAGAGGATGTGCTCAAGCTCCAGCGGGTCGGGCTCGACGCCGGCGGGCAGCCGGGCCATCAGGGCCATCGCGAAGTCGGCCTGCGCATGGCCCTGCAGCTGCTGGCGCAACGTGTCCCAGGACTGGGGCCCCTCGTCATGCAGGCGGGCGTCCAGCCAGGCGAAGAGGGGGCCATGCGGCTCGGCCAGATCGCACAGCAGATGGTGGTCTTCGTGGGACAGGCGCTCCCAGCTGGCAGCGTCGGCCAGCAGGATCTGCAACGCCCGATCGGCCCGGCCCGGCGGCAGCCGGCGCCCCGGGGTGCGGCGCGGGCGCTGGCTCAAGTTGCCACGGCTGCCGGCACCGGCTCCGCCACTTGAATACGAAGTGCTGGGAGCCCACTCCTCCATCGACGCCAGCTCGGCCGGGTCGAAGGGCTCGTCGGCAAAGCCCGCGCTGGTGGTGCGAGACCTTGGACCCGAAGTACCTGATCCGCCACTCGCGCCCCGGCCACCGCGGCCTCCCCGGCCCTGGCCGGCCCCGCCACGTCCACCACCTGCGCGACCGCCTGCAGCCGCCGGCGTCCACAGGCCGGACAGTTCCCGTGCGTCCAGCTGGCCCAGGTCGGCCAGCTCGCCCAGGAGCTGGCGCTTGAGCGCCCCTTCGGGCAGCAGGTGCCACAGCGGCTGGGCGTGGGCCAGCATGCGGGCGCGGCCCTCGGCGGTGGAGAGGTCGCAGCCCTCGCGGGCGCTGTCGATGAGAAAACGCGAGAGCGGGGTGGCCTCGCCCACGTAGCGGGAGAAGGCGTCGCCGCCGTGCTCGCGGATGTAGCTGTCCGGGTCGTGCTCGGGCGGCAGGAAGAGGAACTTCACCGTGCGCAGGTCGGTGGCGTAGGGCAGGGCGCCCTCGAGCGCCTTGCGCGCCGCGCGGCGGCCGGCGGCGTCGCCGTCGAAGCTGAAGACCACGCTGTCGGTGAAGCGGAACAGCTTTTGCACATGGTCGGTGGTGCAGGCGGTGCCCAGGGTGGCGACCGCATTGGGAAAGCCCAGCTGCGCCAGCGCCACGACGTCCATGTAGCCTTCGGTCACCAGCACGAAGCCCTTGTCGCGCAGCGCCTGGCGCGCCTCGAACAGTCCGTAGAGCTCGCGGCCCTTGCTGAAGACCGGCGTCTCGGGGGAGTTGAGGTACTTCGGTTTTTCGTCGCCCAGCACCCGTCCGCCAAAGCCGATGCACTCGCCCTTGACGTTGCGGATGGGGAACATGATCCGGTCGCGGAAGCGGTCGTAGCGTTTGGCTTCCTGCCCGCCTTCTTCGCCGTGGACGATGACCAGGCCGCTCTCTTCGAGCAGCGGGCTGTCGTAGTCGGGGAAGACGCTGGCCAGGCTGCGCCAGCCCTCGGGCGCGTAGCCCAGGCCGAAGCGCTTGGCGATCTCGCCCGAGAGGCCGCGGCCCTTCAGGTAGGCAATGGCCCGGGGCGCGGACTTGAGCTGCTTGCGATAGGCCTCGCCAGCCTTCTCGAGCACGTCGCTCAGGCTGTCCTGCTTCTTGCGTTGCTCGGCGGCGCGGGCCCGGTCCTGGGGCGAGCGCTCGTCTTCGGGCACCTGCATGCCGAACTGGCCGGCCAGGTCTTTCACCGCCTCGACGAAGCCCATGCCGGCGTGCTCCATGAGGAAGCCGATGGCGTTGCCGTGCTTGCCGCAGCCGAAGCAGTGGAAGAACTGCTTGGTGGGCGAGACGGTGAAGGAAGGCGACTTCTCCGCGTGGAAAGGGCAGAGCCCGGAGAAGTTGGCCCCCGTCTTTTTGAGCTGCACATAGCGGCCGACGATCTCGACGACGTCGGCGCGTGCCAGCAGTTCCTGGATGAATGAGTCGGGGATGGCCATGCCGGGGGCTATTGTGCCCCGGGCGGTCGGGGCGGCTGGTCGGCGAGGTGCCCGACCTGGGGACTTGCCCCGCAGCCGCAGCACTTCGGCGCCACTGGCCCGGTGTCCGTGTCGGGCCGGACCTCGGGCTCGCCTACCAGCCCCCGCTCAGTCGCCCATGACCACCCCTTCGCGCCGCGGATCGGCCCCGCCGAACCAGCCGCCCGGAATGCGGGTGATGGCCTGCAGGCCGCTGGTCATGGGCTGCTCGCGAACCTCGCCGCCGCGGGCGCGCAGGGCCTCCACCGTGGGGGCCGGGAAGCGCCTGTCTTCCAGCAGAGCCGGGCCGCCGGTGGTACCGAAATTGGGCAGGTTGACCGCCTGCTGCGCGTCCAGGCCCCAGGCGAGGGTGCCCCACAGGGTCTTGGCGGTGAAGTGGATGATGAGCGCGCCGCCGGGGCTGCCCAGGCTGGCCACCAGCTGCCCGGTGGCCTTGTCGAAGACCAGGGTGGGCGACATGGACGAGCGCGGCCGCTTGCCCGGCTGCACCCGGTTGGCCACCGGCAGGCCCTGCGCGTCGGCCGGGACGAAGCTGAAGTCGGTGAGCTCGTTGTTCAACAGGAAGCCACCCGGCAGGCCGCCGATGCCGACCATCTGCCGGGCGCCGAACTGGTCCTCGATGGTGGTGGTCATGGCCACCGCATGGCCCTGGCCGTCGACGATGCTGATGTGGGAGGTGCCGTACTCGGGCTGCGCCGGCATGGGCGCCCATGCGGCCGGCCGGCCGCCGGGCTGGCCCGCCGGGGCGGCCTTCATGCTGCGGTCGCCGATCAGCCGGGCGCGGTCACGCAGATAGGCGGGGTCGATCAGGCTGTCCCAGCGGCCCGAGGGGGGCGCGACGAAGTCCGGGTCGCCGAGGTACTGGGCGCGGTCGGCAAAGGCCAGGCGCGCCGACTCGGCATAGAAGTGCAGCCAGTCGGCCGTCGGCAGGCCGTCCTGCAGCGGCAGGTGGGCGGCCGGGGTGTGCTGCATCAGCCCGAGGATCTGCGCGATCGCGATTGCACCCGAGCCGGGGGGCGGGAAGCCGCAGACCCGCCAGTCGCGGCCGCTGGCGCGCCAGTCGTGGCACAGGGGCTCGCGCTCACGGGCGCGGTAGCCCTGCAGGTCCTGCAGCGAGAGCTTGCCTGGGTTGGACGGGTGGAGGCCCACCTTGGCGACCAGAGCGCGGGCGACCTCGCCCTGGTGCAGACCGTCCGCGCCTTGCTGCGCGATGCGGCGAAGTACCGCGGCCAGCGCCGGGTTCCGGAGCCGATGGCCGACCGGATGCGGTTGAAGCGTCGTCGAGCCGGGGGCGGCCTGGTAGAAATAAGCCGCGGCGACCGGGTCCTTGCGCAGGTGTGCGTCGGCCAGCAGCAGGCCATGCAGCCGCGGGCTCACCGCGAAGCCGTCTTCCGCCAGCGTGATCGCAGGCTGGATCAGTTGGGCCCAGGGCAGGCGGCCATGCTGGCGGTGCGCCATCTCGAGCATGCGCAGCACCCCGGGCACGCCGACCGCGCGGCCGCCGACCACCGCCTCGTAGAAGGGCAGGGGCTTGCCGTCGGCGCCGAGGAAGAGGCGCTCATCAGCCGCAGCGGGGGCGGTCTCGCGGCCGTCGAAGGCCTGGATGCGCCGGCCGTCGAAATGCATCAGGAAGGCGCCGCCGCCAATGCCGCTGGACTGAGGCTCCACCAGCCCCAGCACCATCTGCACCGCGATGGCCGCGTCGACCGCGCTGCCACCGGCGCGCAGCACCTGGTAGCCGGCGTCGGTGGCCAGCGGGTTGGCGGCTGCGACGGCGAAGCGGTGTGTGGTCCAGCCGGGCTTGGCGTTGAGCCCAGTGGAGGCCTCGGGGAGCTCGGGCCGCTGGTAGATGAAAGGGGAGGGCGGCGCCGGTGCGGCCACGACGGCCGCTCGGACGGGCGCTGCCGGATTTGCTGCAGGAGCGGGCGCTACGACGGCAGGCATGGGATGGCCCGGCGTGCCGGCGACGACCGCGCCGGGCAGGATGCCGGGCACCGCGGTGCCTTGCGGCCAGACGACCGCGGGAGAAGTCGGGGGTGCGCCAGTGGTGCCTGGCGTGCCCGTCGTGCCGGGTGGGACGGCGCAGGCCGCGAGCAGGGTGCTGGCGGCCAGCAGGAAGCCAGGCAGCTTGCCCTGCAGCAGGCCGAGCCCCGATGCTGGCGTCTGGCCCCAGGCTCGGCCTGGGGTCGGGCCACGGGTGGTGGCCATCAGCCTGGGGGGCCTGGCGCCCGAAAGAGGCCGGTCCGGCCGGCCGGCCGGGGAGTGGAAGGAGTGGAGCCTCAGGCGCATGCGCCCATCGTAGACCCAGGCCCGGCCTTTGTGTGCGCTGCCGGGCCTGCGCCTGTCACGTTTGACGCGTCAGCGGGGCGCGAGGCGGATCGCGCCGTCGAGGCGGATCACCTCGCCGTTGAGCATGTCGTTCTCGAAGATGTGCCGCGCGAGCTTGGCGTAGTCCTGCGGGGTGCCCAGGCGCGAGGGGAAGGGCACGGCCGCGGCCAGCGCGTCCTGCACCTCCTGGGGCATGCCGAACATCATGGGCGTTCCGAAGATGCCGGGCGCAATGGTCATGTTGCGGATGCCGTTGCGGGAGAGGTCGCGGGCGACGGGCAGGGTCATGCCGACGACGCCGCCCTTGGAGGCGCTGTAGGCGGCCTGGCCGATCTGGCCGTCATAGGCCGCCACCGAGGCGGTGGAGATGATGCAGCCGCGCTCGCCGGTGGACTCGGGCTCGTTCTTGCACATGGCGTCGGCGGCGAGGCGGATCATGTTGAAGGTGCCCACCAGGTTCACCTGGATCACCTTCTGGTAGACCGCGAGGTTGTGCGGGCCGGTCTTGCCCACCGTCTTCTCCGCCGGGGCGATGCCTGCGCAATTGACCAGGCCCATCAGCTTGCCCATGGACACCGCCTTGGCGACGACCGCCTGGCCGTCGGCCTCGCTGCTCACGTCGCACTTGACGAAGGCGCCGCCGATCTCGCGGGCGACCTGCTCGCCCTTGTCCGCCTGCATGTCGGCGATGACCACCTTGCCGCCGGCCGCGGCCAGCATGCGGGCGGTGCCCTCGCCCAGACCCGACGCGCCGCCGGTGACGATGAAGACCTTGCCTTGGATGTCCATGGAATGCTCCCGGTGAGTTGACGTTGACGTAAACGTCACATTATGCGGGCGAGGTCCCGGCGCCTGGTAGCCGCCCGGTCCGGAATTGAAAAAGCCCGGCGGGGCCGGGCTCTCGGGTAAAGCACGGTGGAACCGAGCTTTCGGGGGGCGGCGCCGTGAGGCACCCGCCGGAGTTCGATCGGGCGTTTTACTTGAAGCCGACGCGATCGAGCATCTGCTGCACCTTCACCTGGTGGGCGCCCACCGCGGCCAGGGGGATGGTCTCGGCCTTGAAGGCGCCGCGGCTCATGGCCTGGAGGGCAGGGTTGTTCAGCTTCACGCCCTTGACGGTGGGCCACTCGTTGTTGCCGTTGGCGAAGTAGTCCTGGGCCTGGGGGCTCGCGAGGTACTCGAGGAAGCGCTGGGCGGCCGCCGGGTTCTTGCTGTGGCGGGCCACCGCGCCGCCGGCGATGTTGAGGTGCGTGCCCCAGCTCGCCTGGTTGGGGAAGACCACGGCCACGCGCTCCATCAGCGCCTTGTCCTCGGGATTGGTGGAACGCATCAGGCGGGCGATGTAGTAGGTGTTGCTCACCGCGATCTGGCACTCGCCGGCGCCGACGGCCTTGATCTGGTCGGTGTCGCCGCCCTTGGGGTCCCGCGCCAGGTTGGCCACCACGCCCTTGAGCCATTGCTCGGCCTGCTGCTCACCCAGGTGCTCGGTGACCGCGCCGAACAGGGAGAGGTTGTAGGGGTGCGAGCCGGAGCGGATGCAGATGCGGCCCTTGTTGCGCGAATCCGCGAGCTTCTCGTAGGTGTCGACGTCCTCGCGCTTGACCTTGATCTTGTCGTAGACCACCACGCGGGCGCGGGTGGAGAAACCGAACCAGGTGATGCCCTCGGGCGTCGGGGTGGCGCGGTAGGCGGCCGGGATGGCGTCTTCCAGCGCCTTGGACTTGACCGGCCTGAACAGGCCGTCGACCTCACCCTTGTACAGGCGCGCGGCGTCGACCAGCAGGATCACGTCGGCGGGCGAGGCGGTGCCTTCGGCCTTGAGGCGGGCGAGGATGCCGGCGTCGTCGGCGTCCACCCGCTTGATGCGGATGCCGGTGGCCTTGGTGAAGTTGTCATAGAGCGCCTCGTCCGTCGAGTAGTGGCGGGCGGAGTACAGGTTCAGGACCTGGTCCTGGGCCTGGACGGAAGCGGTGGCTGCAGAGAGCAGGCCGAGGGCGAGGAGGGCGGTGCGCAGCATCGGGGGCGATCCTTGGGTTCGAACTGGGCCTCATCATAAAGCAAATGAGAACCATTCTTGTTGCGATGGATCAAATGCCCGGACCGGGGAACCGGTCTCCCGGCGAAGGGGGCCGCGCAAAAAAAAGCCCCGGCGAGAGCCGGGGCGGAAGGATCCCTGAACCTTGAAGGTGTCGAAAGGACCCGAGGAGACAACCTGAAGGACGCCAAACGGGCGCCGCGGAATCAGTAACCACCCCTGCCGACAGGTTCCCCCAGGCAGGGGCAGGGACCCTCAGCGCTTGGCGCGGGTGGCGGTCTTGGCAGCCTTGGTCGCGGTGTCGGCCACGGCGTGGAAGTTGGCCTGGGCGACGTCGGAAGCCTGCTTCACGGCCTTCTGCACGGACTCCAGGGCGTTGTTGCCAGCGGCCAGGGCGGTCTTGAAGGCGGCGACGGCGCTCTCGCTGCCGGCCGGGGCGTTCTTGGCGGCGCTGTCAACGGCGGCCATGAACTTCTTCTGCATGTCGGCGGCCTGGGACTCGAAGGCGCGGCCGAACTCGGAGCCGGTGCCGGAGGCGATCTCGTACAGGTGACGGCTGTAGGAGGCGGTCTTCTCGGCCAGGGGCTGGAACAGGGCGGCCTGCAGGGCCAGCAGCTCCTGGGCGTCCTTGACGGACAGGACGGCCTTGGTGCTGTCGGCAGCCTCAACCAGGGCGGCCTTGGAAGCGGTCATGTTCAGCTCGACCAGCTTCTCGACGCCTTCGAAGGCCTTGGCGGTGAGGCCGAAGAGGGTTTCGAGGTTGGCTTTCTGGGAGGCCAGGATTTGTTCGGGGGTCAGCATGATGGGGAACTCCTTTGATTCAGTGAAGGGTGGGTTTCTCAGCTTGCTGCCCGCGCCGGGACTGCTTTGTTGCGCTGCAGCATGGATCGAAGTATAGGGGTCTTCCCGAGGTTTGCAAGGGCTTTTTGCTGCATCGCAACAAAAAAATCGCGACCCCTTGGTATCGAGTCGGAAAATTAACCCTTTGGAGGTATGGGCGGCTCGGGGCCTGTCGCTCCCATGTCCCCCGGCCGAGGGCGGGGAGGCACCGCCCGCAACAATGCGGGGATGCAGGTGTTCTATGCCACCCAGTTCGTGCTGCCCTTGCCCCCGGGCCATCGCTTCCCCATGGACAAGTACCGGATGCTCCGGGACCGGCTGGTGGCCGAAATGGGGGACATCCGGCTGCAGCAGGCCGAGCCCGCCAGCGACGGCGAGCTGGCCCTGGTCCATGCACCGGCGTACATCCGGGCGATTGCCGACGGGTCGGTCGACCCGCGCATCCTGCGTGAGATCGGCTTCCCGTGGAGCGAGGCCATGGCCGACCGGGCCCGACGCTCGGTGGGCGCCACCGTCTCCGCCTGCCGGGCGGCGTTCCGGGAGGGCGTGGCGGCCAACATCGCCGGCGGCACCCATCACTCCTATACAGACCGTGGGGGCGGCTTCTGCGTTTTCAACGACGCGGCGGTGGCCGCCCGCCTGATGCAGGCCGAATGGGCCCGCGGTGCCGGCCCCGGGCAGACCTTGCGCGTGGCGGTGATCGACCTCGACGTGCACCAGGGCAATGGCACCGCCCGTATCTTCCAGGGCGACGACAGCGTCTTCACCCTGTCCTTGCACGGTGAGAAGAACTTCCCCTTCCGCAAGGAGGCCGGTGACCTCGACGTGCCCCTGCCCGATGGCTGCGGCGACGCCGAGTACCTGCAGGCCCTCGAAGGGGCGCTGGACGAACTGGGCCGGCGCTTCGAGCCCGGGCTGGTGATCTACCTGGCAGGCGCCGACCCCCACGAGGGCGACCGTCTCGGCAGGCTCAAGCTCACCTGGGACGGGCTGGAGGCGCGCGACCGGCGCGTCTTCGACTGGGCCTGGCAGCGGAGGCTGCCGGTGGCGATGGCGATGGCGGGGGGCTACGGCCACCGGATCGAGGACACGGTGCAGGCGCAGGTGCACACCTTCCAGGTCGCCAGCCAGTACTGGCGGCGCTGGCAGAATGCATTTCGATCAGAGAGACAACACGATGAGCGAGAACAAGGACAACCGCCCCCAGCCTGAGCCCCGCAGCGCCTACAAAGCCTTCCGCACGATCGGAACCCGCTGGGAGGACAACGACGTCTACGGCCACGTCAACAACGTCGTCTACTACAGCTGGTTCGACACCGCGGTCAACGCGCTGCTGATCGAACGCGGCGCGCTCGACATCCATGGCGGCGCCACCATTGGCCTGGTGATCGAGACCCAGTGCAACTACTTCGCCCCGCTGGCCTTCCCCGAGAACGTCGAGGCCGGCATCCGGGTGGCGCGCATCGGCGGCAGCAGCGTGCGCTACGAGGTGGGCCTCTTTGCCGAAGGGGCGCCCGTGACGGCGGCCCGCGGGCACTTCATCCACGTCTACGTGGACCGGGAGACCCGCCGCCCCGTGCCCCTGCCCGAAAAACTCAAAGCCGTCCTGGAGACCCTGCGATGACCCCCTCCCAAGTTGCGACCCGTATCGAGGACCCGGCCAGCGTCGACGCCGCCATCAAAAGCCGCTTCTCGGCCCGCGCCTTCCTGCCCACACCGGTGCCGCGGGAGACCATCGCCGACATCCTGCGCGTGGCCAGCCGCGCGCCCTCGGGTGTGAACACCCAGCCCTGGAAGGTCTACGTGCTCCAGGGCGCGGCCCGTGACGGCCTGGTGGACAAGTGCTGCGCCGCGCATGACGCGATGCGCGCCGACCCGTCGCTGGCTGCACAGTATCCAGAGGCCTACGACTACTACCCGACCGAGTGGTTCTCGCCCTACCTGGACCGCCGCCGGGAAAACGGCTGGGGCCTGTACGGCCTGCTGGGGATCGGCAAGGCCGACAAGGACAAGATGCATGCGCAGCACCAGCGCAACTTCCGCTTCTTCGACGCGCCGGTGGGCCTGGTGTTCACCCTCGACAAGCGCCTGGGCCGCGGCTCGCTGCTCGATTACGGCATGTTTCTCCAGAACATCATGCTGGCGGCCCGCGCCCGCGGGCTGCACACCTGCCCGCAGGCGGCCTGGAATGCCTTCGCCAGCATCATCCTGCCGCATGTCGGTGCAGGCGAGGGCGAGATGGTGGTCTGCGGCATGGCCCTGGGCTTTGCGGACGAGGCCGCGCCGGTGAACGGCTTCCACACGCCGCGCGAGCCGGTGGAGCAGTTCACGACATGGCTGGCCTGAGCGTCCGCCAGGCTCAAACCGTCACCCGCGCGGGTGCCGCGTGTGCGGCGCGTTTGCGCCTCGCTGCCGCTTCCCTGCTTCTGGCGCTGCCGGACCTGGCGGCTGCTGCCGAGATCGACGGGGCCCGCCTGTCGCTGTGGTGGGGCGCGCCCTTTGCCGGCATCCTGCTCTCGATTGCGCTGATGCCCCTGCTGGCGCACGAAGTCTGGCATCGCCACTACGGCAAGATCACCGCCGCCTGGGCGCTGCTGTTCCTGCTGCCTTTCGCTGCGGTCCACGGGCCCGCCCTGGCAGGCTCCACCCTGGTCCATGCGGCCCTGGCCGAATACATCCCCTTCGTGGTGCTGCTCACGGCGCTCTTCACCGTGGCCGGCGGCATTCACTTGCGCGGCAATCTCCACGGCAGCCCCCGACTCAATACCTTGCTGCTGGCGATCGGGGCCGTGCTGGCCAGCTTCATGGGCACGACCGGGGCGTCCATGCTCCTGATCCGGCCGCTGATGCGGGCCAATGACAACCGGCGCCATACCGCCCACGTCGTGGTCTTTTTCATCTTCATCGTCTCGAATGCCGGTGGCGCGCTGACGCCGCTGGGGGACCCACCCCTGTTCCTGGGCTTTCTCAAGGGTGTCGATTTCTTCTGGACGGTCAGCCATATCCTCCCGGAGACCTTGTTCCTCGTCGGCACCCTCCTGGCGATCTTCTTCTTCCTGGACAGCTGGTACTACCACCGGGCCGAGGAAGTGGTCGAGAGGGACCCGACTCCCGACACCCGCCGCATCGGCTTCGACGGCGCCCGCAATTTCTGGCTCCTGGGCGCCGTGGTGGGTCTGGTCCTCATGAGCGGTCTGTGGAAATCTCCGGTGAGCTTCGACATCGCCGGCACCCAGGTGGGGCTGCCTGCCCTGTTGCGTGACGTCGGGCTGGTGGTGGTGACGCTGGTGTCGCTGCGCATCACGCCCCAGGCAGTCCATGCGGCCAATGAATTCTCCTGGGCGCCGATGGCGGAAGTGGCCAAGCTGTTCGCCGGCATCTTCGTGACCATCGTCCCGGTGATCGCCATGCTGAAGGCGGGGACGAACGGGCCGTTCGCCAGTGTCATCGCCGCGGTGACCGGGCCAGACGGCAAACCCGATCCGGCGGCCTATTTCTGGGCCACGGGCGCCCTCAGCTCCTTCCTGGACAACGCGCCCACCTACCTGGTCTTCTTCAACACCGCCAGCGGTGACGCCCAGGTGCTCATGACCGCTTTGGCCCCGACGCTGGCCGCCATCTCGGCTGGCGCCGTCTTCATGGGCGCCAACACCTACATCGGCAATGCGCCCAACCTGATGGTCAAGGCCATCGCGGAGCACGGGGGCGTGCGCATGCCGAGCTTCTTCGGCTACATGGCCTGGTCGGGCTGTGTGCTGATTCCCCTGTTCCTCGTCATGACCTGGGTGTGGTTCCTATGAATAAACCTTCCGTCAAAAAACCTTCCATCCTCGTGGCGCGCGCCATCTTTCCCGAGACCATTGCCCGCCTCGAACAGCATTTCGAGGTCACCCACAACCAGGCCGACGAGGCCTGGACCCGGGCCGACCTGCTGCAGAGGCTCCAGGGCAAGGCCGGCGTCTTCACCACCGGCGCCGAGCGCATCGACGCCGAGCTGGTGGCGGCCTGCCCCTCGCTCCGCATCTGCGCCAACATGGCGGTGGGCTTCAATAACTTCGACCTGGCCGCGATGACCGCCGCCGGCGTGCTGGGCACCAACACGCCCGACGTGCTGACCGAGACCACCGCCGACTTCGGCTTCGCGCTGCTCCTGGCCACCGCCCGGCGCCTGACCGAGTCCGAGCACTACCTGCGTGCAGGCCAGTGGAGCAAGTGGTCCTATGACCTCTTTGCCGGCGCCGAGGTGCATGGCAGCACCCTGGGCATCCTGGGCATGGGCCGCATCGGTCAGGGCATCGCCCGGCGCGGCGCCCATGGCTTCGGCATGAACGTGATCTATCACAACCGCTCCCGCCTGGACGAGGCCTCCGAGACCGCCTGCAAGGCGCGCTACGTGGACAAGGCCACGCTGCTGCGCGAAGCCGACCATCTGGTGCTGGTGCTCCCGTACTCGCCCGCCTCGCACCATGCGATCGGCGAGGCCGAGATCGCGCAGATGAAACCGACCGCGACCCTGGTCAATGTGGCGCGGGGCGGCATCGTCGACGACGCCGCGCTGGCCCGCGCCCTGCGCGAGCGCCGCATCGCCGCCGCCGGCCTCGACGTGTTCGAGGGCGAACCCCAGGTCCACCCCGACCTGCTCACCGTGCCCAACGTGGTCCTCACCCCGCACATCGCCAGTGCCACCGTGCGCACCCGTCGCGCGATGGCCGACCTGGCGGCGGACAACCTGATCGAATTCCTCACCCGGGGCCAGGCCAGGACGCCGCTCAATCCCGAGGCCCTGGACGGGAGCAAGCGCTGATGGAATGGCTGATCGCCGCGCTCGGCGCGGCCAACCTGGGCCTGCTCGCGCTGCTGCTGGTGCGCAAGCCGGTGGCCGATGAATCTTCCCGCGAGGCGGTGCAGGCCGGTGTCGAACGCCTCGAGCGCGAACTGCGCCGCGAGGTGGGTGAGTCCTCCCGCGGGCTGCGCCAGGAATTGGGGCAGACCCTGACCCAGTTCCAGGAGTCCCTGGTGCGCCAGGGCGCCGAAGCCACCCGCACCCAGAACGACCGCATCGATGCCTTCGGCCAGCAGCTGGCCCAGATGCAGAAGCACGTGGCCGACACCCTCGCCCTGCAGCTGCAGGGCCTGAGCGAGGCCAACGCACGTCGCCTGTCCGAGGTGCGCGCGACGCTGGAGGCGCAGCTGGCCCTGCTGCAGCAAAACAATGCGGCCAAGCTCGACGAGATGCGGCAGACGGTGGACGAGAAGCTGCAGTCGACCCTCGAGACGCGCTTCACCGAGAGCTTCAAGCAGGTGGCCGAGCGCCTGGACCAGGTGCACCAGGGCCTGGGCCAGATGCAGACCCTCGCCCAGGGCGTGGGCGACCTGCAGCGCGTGCTGACCAACGTCAAGACCCGCGGCATGTTCGGCGAGGTGCAGCTCGAGGCGCTGCTCGAGCAGGTGCTGACCCCCGAGCAATTTGGCAAGCAGGTCGAGACCCGCCCGGGCAGCCGGCAGCGGGTGGACTTCGCGATCCGCTTTCCCGGCCGCAGCAGCGACGGCCAGCCCGTGTGGCTGCCGATCGACGCCAAGTTCCCGCGCGAGGACTACGAGCGCCTGCTCGAGGCCCATGACCGCGCCGACGCCGCCGGCGTGGAGCAGGCCTCCAAGGCGCTGGAGGCGCGCATCCGCCAGGAGGCCAAGACGATCAGCGAGTCCTACCTCGCGCCGCCGCACACCACCGACTTCGCGGTGCTGTTCCTGCCGGTGGAGAGCCTGTATGCCGAGGTGCTGCGCCGCCCTGGCCTGATGGACCTGCTGCAGCGTGACTACCGGGTGACTCTGGCCGGCCCCACCACCTTGCTGGCCATGTTGAACAGCCTGCACATGGGCTTTCGCACCCTGGCGCTGGAGCAGCAGGCCTCCGAGGTCTGGAAGGTGCTGGGCGCGGTCAAGACCGAGTTCGAGCGCTATGGCGACTGGGTCGCCCGCATCAAGGAGCAGGTGCAGAAGGCGGCCGACACCGTCGACAAGGCCGAGACCCGCACCCGTCAGATGCGCCGCGCGCTGAAGGTGGTGGAGGCTTTGCCCGAGGAGCAGGCGCAGGCGCTGTTGCCGCGCGCAGGCGATGCCGCGGAGGCGGGGGACGATGCCGACGCCTGAAGCCGGGACCCCGTCGGCCACGCCCCCCGGCATCGGCCGCGAACTCGCCCGCCTGATCGCCGGCCAGGCCTGCCTGCATGCCTGCATGGCGGGCATGCGCATGGCCGCTCCCCTGCTGGCGCTGCGTGAAGGCTACAGCCCGCTGGCCGTGGGCGTTTTGCTGGCGCTGTTCGCCTTGACCCAGGTGTTCCTTTCGCTGCCGGCCGGCCGTTATGCCGACCGGCACGGACTGCGTCGGCCTGTGGCCCTGGCGGTGGTGGCCGCGGTGGCCGCTGCCGGCCTGGCCGCTGCCTTCCCGGTCTTCCCCGTGCTGTGCCTGGCGGCGCTCGCCAACGGCGGCGCCACCGGCGCCGCGTCCATCGCCCTGCAGCGACACGTCGGGCGCATCGTCAGCGGGCCGGTGCAGCTGCGGCAGGCCTTCTCCTGGCTGGCCATCGGCCCGGCGCTCTCCAATTTCGTCGGTCCCCTCACCGCCGGCCTGCTGATCGACCATGCCGGCTTCCGTGTGGCATTCCTCGCCATGTCCCTGCTGGGGCTGGGCACCTGGGCCTGCGTGCGCGGCGCCCGCGAGCTGCCGCCGCCCGAGGTGCCCGCGGGGCAGAGGGGCACGACCGCCTGGAGCCTGCTGCGCGAACCGGACTTCCGGCGCCTGATGATCATCAACTGGCTGATGTCCTCCTGCTGGGACGTGCACACCTTCGTGGTGCCGGTGCTGGGGCACGAGCGGGGGCTGTCGGCGTCGGCCATCGGCACCGTGCTCGGCGCCTTCGCGATCGCGGCGATGGTGGTGCGGATCCTGCTGCCGGTGGTGGCCTCGCGCGTGCGCGAGTCTTCCATCATCGCGGCGGCGATGGCGATCGCCTCGCTCCTGTTCGGGGTCTACCCCTTCATGGGCTCGGCCCTGGCCATGGGCGCCTGCTCGGTGCTGCTCGGCCTGGCCCTGGGATCGATCCAGCCGATGATCATGAGCACCCTGCACCAGATCACCCCGGAGCACCGCCATGGTGAGGCCCTGGGCCTGCGCCTCATGGCGATCAACGGATCGAGCGTGCTGATGCCGATGCTGTTCGGCGTCGCGGGCGCCGCGGTAGGGGTGTCGGCCCTGTTCTGGGCGGTGGGCGTGATGGTCGCCCCGGGCATCCGCCTGGCCCTGCGCATTTCCCCCTCGGCGCGGGCCCCGCACTGAACGCAGCCCCGGCCGCGGGGCGGGGGTCAGAGCTCGTAGAAAGCGCGAATCGCGTCCCAGGCCTTCTGCGGGTCGTCGCAGAGCGTGAACAGGTCCAGGTCCTTGGGCGAGATCACGCCTTCTTCGACCAGCGCGTCGAAGTTCAGGATGCGTTTCCAGTAGTCGCTGCCGAACAGGATGATGGGCACCTCCTTGGCCTTGCGCGTCTGCACCAGGGTCAGCACCTCGAACAGCTCGTCGAGCGTGCCGAAGCCGCCGGGGAAGGCGACCAGGGCCTTCGCACGCATCATGAAGTGCATCTTGCGCAGTGCGAAGTAGTGGAACTTGAAATCCAGGCTGGGCGTGACGAAGGGGTTGGCCGACTCCTCCATCGGCAGCGCGATGGACAGGCCCACCGACTCGCCGCCGCCCTCGAAGGCGCCCCGGTTGGCCGCTTCCATGATGCCGGGGCCGCCGCCGGTGCAGATGTACAGCCGGTCGGCCGGTGCCTTGCCGGCGCTGTAGGCCGCCACCAGCTTGCCGAAGGCGCGTGCGTTCTCGTAATGGCGGGCGTTGCGCACCAGGGTGCGGGCGCGGGCGATGGTGTCGGCATTGCCGCCCTTTTCGGCCGCCGCCAGCAGGGTGGCGGCCTCTTCCTGGCTGCGGAAGCGGGCGCTGCCGAAAACGACGATGGTGTTCTCGATGCCGTGCGCCATCTGCGCCAGGTCGGGCTTGAGCAGCTCGAGCTGGAAGCGGATGCCGCGGGTCTCGCGGCGCAGGAGGAACTCGGGGTCGGCGAAGGCCAGGCGGCTGGCGTCGGCTTCCAGGGCCTCGCCGTTGGCGGCGTGCGCGTGGAGGGTGGCCCAGGCGTCGGCCAGGGGGTCTTGCAGTTTGCGGTGGTTGGCCATGGGAGCGATTGTGGTCCCAAAGCCCTTGGCCCATCTTCCGAGAAGGGCTCCCTTGGGGGGCCAAAAGAAAAAGGCTCCCGAGGGAGCCTTGGAAGACGAAGGGGTGAACCCCAGGCCTCAGACGCGGCGGCGGTATTCGGCCGTGCGGGTGTCGATTTCGATCTTGTCGCCCTGGGCCACGAAGATCGGCACGCCGATCTCGAAGCCGGTGGCGATCTTGGCGGGCTTGAGGACCTTGCCGGAGGTGTCGCCCTTGACGGCGGGCTCGGTCCAGGTGATTTCGCGCTCGACGCTGGTGGGCAGTTCGACCGAGATGGCCTTGCCGTCGTAGAACACCACTTCGGCAGCCATGCCGTCTTCCAGGTAGTTCAGGGCGTCGCCCATGTTCTCGGCTTCGACCTCGTACTGGTTGAACTCGGTGTCCATCCAGACGTACATCGGGTCGGCGAAGTAGGAGTAGGTGCACTCCTTCTTGTCCAGGACGATCTGGTCCATCTTGTCGTCGGCCTTGAACACGATTTCCGTGCCCTGGTTGGACAGCAGGCTCTTGAGCTTCATGCGCACGGTGGCGGCGTTGCGGCCGCCGCGGGCGTATTCGGTGCGCAGCACGACCCAGGGGGCGCCGTTTTGCATGATCACGTTGCCGGCGCGGATTTCTTGAGCGATTTTCATGAGAGGGGCCCCGATAGGGCGGTGCGGTTGGCTTCAGAAGGCGCCGGCCGGGGCGCTGGGCCCGCGGCGAGAAGGCACGAGGCCCCTGGCGCAAAACAGGCGATTTTAGCCGGTTTCGGCAGGCCTCCCGGCCTGCGCTTGCCCGGGGGTCAGGCCGACCCCGGGTCCCCGCGCCCCTGGCGGGCGGCGTCGATCAGCCCGGTCACCAGCTCGGGGCCGGCCCGCAGGCGCTCGCGCGCGGCGCGGGCCGCCGCCCCCCAGGCAGTGAAGTCCGGCGCGGGCCAGTCCGGGGCGGCTTCGTCGCCGGCCGTCCCGGCGTTCCAGGCCGCATGCGCCTGCCGCAGCGAGGGCGGCGCCTGCAGCCAGTCCAGGAAGGCGTCCAGTTTTTCATGGTGCACGCCGTCGTCCTGGGGGTAGATCTGCCAGACGAAGGGCCGTCCGGCCCACAGGGCCCGCGCCAGAGAGTCCTCGCCGCGGACGAAATTCAGGTCGCAGGCCCAGAGCAGGGAGTCGAACGCGGGTTGGGGCAGGGCGGGCAGGGCGGTCCAGGCCGGCTTTGGGGCCGAGCCCAGGGCGTCCAGCGCCGCGTCCATTGCCGCCCGGGCGCGGCCGGGGGTGACCAGCAGGCGCGCGCCCTCCTGGGCCAGCTGCCGGAGCAGGGCGGGCAGGGCCGGCGGCTCGTAGCAGAACAGGCTCACCAGGCGCTCGCCTGGCGCCGGCGGCGCGAGCCCCAGGCTGGCAAGCCAGGCGTCGCGGTCGAAGGCGGCCTGGCGCGCGTCCAGGTCCTGCTCGCGGATCAGGCCGCCGGTGTCCGGGGTGAAGCCGGGGTAGAAGAAGCGCTTGGTGAGGCCCGCCGCGGGCCCGGCCATCACCGGCGAGGCCAGGCCGTGGCAGCGGGCCACCCAGGCCTCGGCCGAGAGGTACTCGAGGTTGAACCAGGCTGCGGGCTTTTTTTGCGCGAGCGCGCGCAGGAAGCCCGGGTGCGGGTCGCAGCCGAAAGCCTCGATCACCACATCCCCCGGCTCGGACGCCTCTTCGCTGGCGGGGTCCCACAGGCGCAGGTCCACGCCCAGGCGGGCCGCGCCTTCCGTGGCGCCCAGGTCGCCCGGCACCATCCACTCGAGCGGCGCGGGCGCGTCGACCCACAGGCGCACCGCCTCGCCCCGGGCCGCGAGCTCGGCGGAGAGGCGCCAGCAGACCCCCATGTCGCCCAGGTTGTCGATGACGCGGCAGAAGATGTCCCAACGCATGGCCCGGATAATAGGGCGCATGTCCGAGGCCACCCCCGACCCCCAGGCCCATCCCGCCGACACCGCCGACCCCGCCCAGCCTTCCGCGCAAGAACCTGCCCAATCGCCGGCGCACCCGCCCGAGCTCCTGGCGCAGGTGGCCAGCCTGCCCCCGCTGCCCGGCGTCTACCGCTACTTCGACGCCGAGGGCGGCGTGCTCTACGTCGGCAAGGCGCGTGACCTGAAGAAGCGGGTCTCGACCTACTTCCAGCGCAATCACGACGGCACCCGCATCGGGCACATGGTTTCGAAGATCGTGCGCATGGAGACCACGGTGGTGCGCTCCGAGGCCGAGGCGCTGCTGCTCGAGAACAACCTGATCAAGGCGCTCAACCCGCGGTTCAACATCCTGTTCCGCGACGACAAGAGCTACCCCTACCTCAAGATCGGCGGGCCATCGGAGACCTTCCCGCGCATGGCCTACTACCGCGGCGCGATCGACCGCAAGCACCGCTACTTCGGGCCCTACCCCAGCGCCTGGGCGGTGAAGGAGTCGATCCAGCTGCTGCAGAAAGTGTTTCGCCTGCGCACCTGCGAGGACACGGTGTTCGCCAACCGCACCCGGCCCTGCCTGCTCTATCAGATCAAGCGCTGCTCCGGCCCCTGCGTGAATTTCATTTCGCCGGAGGACTACGCCCGCGACGTGGGCCACGCCGAGGCCTTTCTGCAGGGGGAGGCCGGCAGCGTGATGGCCGACCTGGAGGCGCGGATGATGGCGCACGCGGAGAAGCTCGAGTTCGAGCAGGCCGCCGAACTGCGCAACCAGGTGAGCGCGCTTTCTCGCGTGCTGCACCAGCAGGCGGTGGAGACCGCCGACGACAAGGACGTGGACATCCTGGCGGTGCGGGTGCAGGGCGGCCGCGCCTGCGTCAACCTCGCCATGGTGCGCGGTGGCCGTCACCTGGGCGACCGGCCCTACTTTCCCAGCCACGTGGACGACGCGCAGGCGATGCGGGCCATCGACCTCGCGGAGGGCGAGGGCGCGGGCGGCGCGGGCGGACCGGCGCCCGAGCCCGAGCCCGAGGTCCATGTGCTCGAGGCCTTCATCGCGCAGCACTACATCGGGCTGGCGGTGCCGCCGGTGCTGGTGACCAGCCACCCCCTGGATAAGGCGCTCCTGCAGGCGCTCTCGCAGCAGGCCGGGCACAAGGTCGGCGCGATCCACCAGCCGCGCGAGCAGCGCCGGGCCTGGCTGGAGATGTGCGAGAAGAACGCCTCGCTGCAACTGGCCCGCCTGCTGGCGGAGGAGGGCTCGCAGCAGGCCCGTACCCGCGCCCTGGTCGAGGCCCTGGACCTGGCGGTGGCCGACATCGACGCCCTGCGCATCGAGTGCTTCGACATCTCGCACACCGCCGGCGAGGCCACGCAGGCCTCCTGCGTCGTGTTCCACCACCACAAGATGCAAAGCGGCGAGTACCGCCGCTACAACATCGAGGGCATCACCGGCGGCGACGACTATGCCGCCATGCGCCAGGTCCTCACCCGCCGCTACGGCAAGGTGGAGGAGGGCGGCATGCCCGACGTGGTCCTGGTCGACGGCGGCAAGGGCCAGGTGAGCATGGCGCGCGAGGTCTTCACCGAGCTGGGGCTGGACCTCTCGCGCATCGTCGGCGTCGAGAAGGGCGAGGGCCGCAAGGTCGGCCTGGAGGAACTGGTGTTCGCCGACGGCCGCGAGAAGGTCTACCTGGGCCGCGACTCGGCCGCCCTGATGCTGGTGGCGCAGATCCGCGATGAGGCGCACCGCTTCGCCATCACCGGCATGCGCGCCCGCCGCGACAAGGTGCGGGTGGGCGGCAGCCGGCTGGAGGAAATTCCGGGCGTGGGCGCCAGGAAGCGGGCCCGCCTGCTCCAGCGCTTCGGCGGCGTGCGCGGCGTGGCCGACGCCAGCGTGGAGGACCTGGCCACGGTGGAGGGCATTTCGCACGCGCTGGCCGAGACCATCTACCGCGCCCTGCACTAGCCGGGCCGGACCCGCCCCGGCTTACCGCGGCAGATTTCGCATGAAAGAGCCTCGCCGCCAGGCCTCCGGCCATGCCAGAATCAGGGCCATGTTCTTCACCATTCCCACGATCCTCACCTGGACGCGCATCGTCGCCATTCCCCTGATCGTGGGCGTGTTCTACCTGGGGCTGCCCCCCGAGACGCAGAACCTGGTGGCCACCGTGATGTTCATCGTGTTCGCGCTCACCGACTGGGCCGACGGCTGGCTCGCGCGGCGCCTCAACCAGACGTCTTCCTTCGGCGCCTTCCTCGATCCGGTGGCCGACAAGTTCCTGGTCTGTGCCAGCCTGCTGGTGCTGGTGAACCTCGGACGCGCCGACGTGTTCGTGGGCCTGATCATCATCGGCCGCGAGATCGCCATCTCCGCGCTGCGCGAGTGGATGGCGCAGATCGGCGCCTCGCGCAGCGTCGCGGTCCACATGCTGGGGAAGCTCAAGACCACGGTGCAGATGGTCGCCATTCCCTTCCTCCTCTACGACGGCACGCTGCTGGGCGTGATCGATACCGGCGTCTGGGGCACCTGGCTGATCTGGGCCGCGGCCATCCTCACCGTGTGGTCCATGGTCTATTACCTCCAGCGGGCGCTGCCCGAGATCCGCCAGCGCGTGCGCTGAGCGCCTGCCAGTCCACCAGCGCGTGCGCCGAGCGTGCCGCTCTAGCACCTGTGCCCACGCGATTCCCTACGCTTTCCTACGTCGGCACGCAACTCCCCCATTGATTGCCAATTTGGTGATGACCCGGAGGGAAATTGCCCAGTAAGACACTAGAATCGCGCCCTGTGAGCCGATTGCGGCGGTGTGCTCGGGGTCTTCAGTCCTTCTGATGATTTCTGATGTTCCGCCGATGCGGCTCTCTTCGCGCACATGCCGACTGGCCCGTCGGCCGCCCTGCGCCAGGTCGCAAGCTGTATTGACAGTGCCGAGTGCCCTTGGCTCTAATCAGCGCCCGACCTGAATTTAAATTCGTCTAAACCATCCCCGAGGGACATTCGTGAACAAGACCGAACTGATTGAGCATATCGCCAAGAACGCCGACATCTCCAAGGCCGCCGCCGGCCGCGCCCTGGAGTCCGTCATTGGTGCTGTCCGCACCACCCTGAAAAAAGGCGGCTCCGTTTCCCTGGTGGGTTTCGGCACCTTCGCCGTGACCAAGCGCGCTGGCCGCACCGGCCGCAACCCCCGCACCGGCGCCGCCATCAAGATCAAGGCCGCCAAGGTGCCGAAGTTCCGTCCGGGCAAGGCCCTGAAGGACGCCCTGAACTGAGTCCCTCCCGCCGGCAACGGCGGGCGGTGAGCGAGGGGGTGCTTAGCTCAGTTGGTAGAGCGGCGCCCTTACAAGGCGTAGGTCGGCGGTTCGAGACCGTCAGCACCCACCACCCCCGGCTCAGAACCATGAAGCCCCGCACTGCGGGGCTTTTTCATTCAAGGCCCCGCCCCCATGCCTGGTGGCTGGGGGTTTTCATGGATCCCTCGAAATTCCGGCCACAGTTGCCGGACGCAGACACTGGCCGCCTGATTCAGGCCGCAGGCAGGGGCCAGCGGATCTCCACCGCCGTGCCCTCGTCGCCGCTTCGCAGGTCCAGCGTGGCCCCGATGCGGCTGGCGCGATGGCGCATGTTGGAGAGGCCTCGCCCCGGCACCGGCGTGGCCTCGCCCAGGCCGCGGCCGTCGTCCACCACCGACAGGTGGACATGTCCCGCCTGTGCGTCATGCCGGGCCGTGACCACGATGTGACGCGCACCCGAATGCCGCAGGGCGTTGGTCAGCGCCTCCTGCACCAGCCGCAGCAGCTGCAGTCGGACCGGGTCGGGCAATTCGGGCAGGCCCTCGAGGCCCAGCGACCACTGCACCTGCACCGGCGCGGATTGCAGCCGCTGCTGGAGCCGGTACCGGAGGCTGCCCAGGGCGTCGGCAAGCTGCGCCTGCGGGCCCGAGGAGTCCAGCAGCAGGCGCATGTCGTCGATGCAGTCGTCCAGGAGCTGCCGCATTTGCTCGGGCCGCAGGCTGTGGTCCTCCAGCAGGATGCGCGCGCTGGCCAGGTTGGAGCCCAGGCCGTCGTGCAGGTCCCGCAGCAGCTGTTCGCGCTCCTCGGCGCGCGCATGGCGGCGTTCGAGCGCCAGGATGGTCCGGTGCTGCTCGCGCAGGTCGGCCTCGGCTGCGGTCACCCGCTCGCGCAGGGTTTCGTTCAGCGTCGCGCCCAGCGCCAGGGCGTTGGCCATCTTGGCGACGAGGATGCCACCCAGCGTCGCCAGCAGGGCGCCGTTGGCCAGGGGCAGGGACATGGGCCGCTCGAAGCCGTTGACCGTGGCCAGCACCCAGGCGTCATACAAGCCGCAGGCCAGGATGACCAGAACGGAGAGGGCCAGCAGCAGGTCCCCGGGCGAGCGGTCGGCGAGGGCCCAGCGTGACAGGAGCGGCACCAGGGCGAAGGCGACCACGATGCAGGGAAAGGCCAGCACCAGCGCCATGTCGGTGCGCGCGCCCGTGAGGAGGGTGAGGACCGGCAGCGCCAGGGCATACGCGATCAGTCCCCGCTCCAGCCAGGGAAGCCTGCGGGAGAAGAAGCTCAGGAGCGACAGCAGCATCACCGGCAAGGCCGCGAGGCGGCCGGCGGTCAACACCCACTGGACCCAGAAGGCGTGGTCCTTGACGAGGGCGGTGCTGGCGTAGAGATGGCTGGTGGCCCGCAGCAGGCAGGCCAGGCCGAACCAGAGGTACATCGCGCGGTGAGCGCCAGGAAAGAAGAGGCCGATCAGCAAGGCCATCGTGCCGAAGGTCACGATCGCCCAGTTGACGGCCGACACCAGGCCCTGGCGCCAGAACAGGGCCGGCTGCACCCGCTCCACGTAGAGGCGCTCGGCTGGCCCCACCAGGACCCGCGAGAGGCCATTGAGCTGCATCTCGTTGGCGAACACCTCGACCTCGATGCGGTTGAGACCCAGCTGCCATACCGAGGTGGCCGGCCGCAGGAAGAAGGGCAGCTGCGCGCAGCGCATGTCCTCCAGCCGGGCAGGGGCGCAGCCGCCGAGGTCGACCCCGTTGACACGCACCTGCGCCGAGCGGGAGGCCTTGACGATGAAGATCGCCCAGGGCTCGGTCGGGAGGTTCGCCAGCTCGAGGTTGAGGCGGTAGATGACGCGCTCACCCGTCGGCGCGAACTGCTCGCGTGACAGCGCGTGAGGCAAGGTCACCAGGGGCTGCTTGTCACGCCAGGACAGGCGCGCCTCCCCCAGCTCGTGGATCTCGTCGGCCCGCGCAGTACCGGTGGCGGCCCAGGCAAGCAAGGCCAGCAGCAGACCGGCCAGCCACGCACCCGTCAGCCCCGCCAATCCGGCCCGGGCACGCCGCAGCGCCAGGTCGCTCACAGCAGCCCGTGTTCCCGGGCCTTGCCCACGGCCTGCACCTGCGAGCGCACTTCCAGCTTGCGGTAGAGGCTGCGGATGTGGGACTGCACGGTGGACAGCGACACGCCCATGCTCGCGGCCGCCTCGTTGTAGGACATGCCCTGGGCGATGCAGCGCAGCGTCTCTGTTTCCTTCGGTGTAAGGGGAACACGGGCCGGGGAAGCCGCGGCGGAGGTCTGCGCGTCGGGCCGCAGGCGATTGAACAGGTAACGGGCCAGCGAGGGGCTGATGGGGTAGTGGCCCTGCAGCACCTGCTGCAGGCCCGCGGTCAGCGCCTGCACCGGCTCGCTCTTGTGGAGGTAGCCGCGCGCGCCTTCGGCGATGGCGTCGACCACGTCCCGCTCGCTCGAGAGGGAAGAGACCACCAGCGCCGGCACCTGGGGCTGCTGCTCGCGCAGCGCGCGGATTGCGGCGAGGCCGGAGCCATCGGGCAGGTTCATGTCCACCAGCGCCAGCTGCAGGTCCTCGCCGTGTTCACGGATGCAGCCCAGGCCCTCCGCCACGGTGGTCGCCAGCACCGTCTCCCAGCCATCTCCAAGGCCGCGCACCGCGCGGCCCAGGGCACCGGCGAAGACCGGGTCGTCCTCGATCAGCAGCGCGCGCATGAGGCCTCCATCAAGGTGGGAAAAGCCGTGTGGCAGCGGGCGCCGGGGGCATGGGAGGTGATCTGCATGATCATGCGATTGTGGGGCCGCGGGAAAAACGGGACAGTCATTCGGGTGACCTGCCATGCAGTGGTGCATGGTCGGTGAACAGATCGCATCGTGGATGTGATCGTCAATTTGGTTTCATTCGAAGTGTCATCGCGCAAAAGGCGCAGATAAAGTCCGACGAAGTCATTCCATGCGACTACTTTGGTAGTCGCTCCTCGCCCCGCATGCAGTCCCTTTCCTCGACCCCGATCATCGGCAAGAGCGCCCCCACGCAGGCGCTGCTGTCGCTGATCAAGGTCCTGGCGAACTCACATTCCACCGTCCTGGTGACGGGTGAGAGCGGCACCGGCAAGGAACTCGTTGCACAGGCGCTACACCGCCAGAGCCCGCGCCGCAAGGGACCCTTCGTCCCGATCAACTGCGGCGCCATTCCCAAGGACCTGCTCGAGAGCGAGCTGTTCGGCCACCGCAAGGGCGCCTTCACCGGCGCCGTCGCCGACCGGCTCGGCCGCTTCGAGATGGCCGACGGCGGCACGCTGTTCCTCGATGAAATCGGCGACCTGCCGCTGGACATGCAGGTCAAGCTGCTGCGCGTGCTGCAGGACCGCGCCATCCAGCCGGTCGGCGCGGCGCGCGCGGTGCCGATCGACGTGCGCGTGGTGGCCGCCACCCACAGGGACCTGGCCGCCGCGGTGGAGGACGGCCGCTTCCGTGAAGACCTGTACTACCGGCTCAACGTCCTGCCCTGCCACACCACGCCGCTGCGTGAGCGTCCGCAGGACATCGTCGACCTGCTCGATTTCTACGCCGCGCGCCACGCCATGGACGGCCAGGACGCGATCACCTTCGCCGACGACCTGCTGCAGGCCCTGATGGCCTATGCCTGGCCGGGCAACGTGCGCGAGCTGTCCAACCTGGTCGACCGCTTCACCACCCTGTTCCCGGCGCGCTGTGTGACGCTGGCCGAGATTCCGCTGGCCATGCTGCCCCCGGGCATGCGGCCCCAGGCCATTGGCGCCTCAAGTGGCGCCGCGAACGGCATCGCGAATGGCATCGCGAGTGGCGCGGGTGCCGCGGGTGCGGCTGCTTCGGCACGGGCTGTGACCTTGCCCTCGCCGGTCGCATCGCTGGTGCCGCCTCCGGGGCCCTCCGCGCCGGCCGTCGCCGAGGGCGACGAGATGATCTTCACCCTGCTCGGCGAGGGCGGCCTGCCGCCGGCGCCGCCGGTGCCTGCGGCCAATGCCGCGGCCCTGGCGGGTGTGGACATGGCCGGTGCGGACATGGCGTCCCTGGCCGAGACGGTGGGCGGCTTCCTGCCGCATGCGCAGGCTCCCGTGGCATCGATGGACGGCGCATTCGCCAGCGGCATGCCGGCGAACCGGGTGGAGGAGATCATCTGCCTGGCGCAGGGCATCGTCAGCCTGCCGCCCGAGGGCCTGCCGCTGAAGCAGCAGCTCACGAAGATCGAGCGCAGCCTCATCGAGCAGGCGCTGGCGCGCACCAACGGCAACGTGTCGCAGACGGCGCGCCTGCTGCAGCTGCAGCGCACCACCCTGATCGAGAAGATCCAGAAGTACGAGCTGCGGGTCGGCTGACCCGCCATCGCCTCAGGGCGGGGGTCAGGTGCCCCGTCCCCCATCCCCCATCCCCCGTTTCCGACGTCTCCGACGTCTCCGACGTTTCCTGCGCGCTTCCGATTCGCCTCAGCGCGGGCCGGGCTGCGCGTTGGGGCTGGCCGAAGGCTGCGGACGCGGGTACTGCACCGCGCCCGTCGGCACCTCGCGCTCCGCGGGCCGCGCCGCGGCCGCCGTTCCCGGCAGCTGCTGCGAAGTGGCGCGGGCCGACGACGCGGCGGCGGCGGGCGCCGGGTTGCGCTGCACCGTCTCGAGGTAGCGTTCGCGTTGCAGGGTGACCAGGGCCTGGACGTCGCGATTGAGTTTGTCCACGTTGCCCACCGTGCCCTTGAGGGCCTGCACGTCGCGCGAGAGCGCCTGCACCGCATTGGCCTGGGTCTGCAGGCGCGCGCCCAGGGCGTCGACCTGCCGGGCCACGCCCTGCGCGCTGCTGGCGACCTGCTGCGCGGTCCGGCTCGGAATCTGCGCGGTGATGGCCTCGGTCTGGCGGGCTGTCGCCTCGAGCTTGGCGTTGACGTCGGCCGAGGCCTTGGCCAGGGCCTCGACTTCCTTGGACAGCTTGCTCACCGAGTCCTTGGTCTCGTCGAGCGCGCCGACGCCGGCGTTGAGGTCGACCACGCGCTTCATCACCGCCTCGATGGTGAGGTCGAGCTGGTTGATGCGGCTGTTCATGCGGATGCCGGTCACCAGGAAGAAGGCCATGCAGATGACCATGAGGATGGTGGCCGATATGAGCAGGATCATGGCCTGCTTCTGCGCCGACTCCTGCACCTTGCGGACAGTCTCCTGCGCCTTGCGCAGGTCGGCGGCGACGCTGGCGGCCGCCCTCGCGCCCCGGTTGGCGAGGTCGGCCCCGTCGAGCGCGACGGCGGCGAGCTTCTCCAGCGTCATGGCGGCGGCGCGGGCCTGCCGCTCGGCCGCGGACTCGGTCGTCTTGTCATCGCTCGCCGGGTCCGGCGCGGCCGGTGTCGGGGGGGCGGCCGGGTCGCCGGCATCGGCCTGAGCGGCCTGAGCGGCCGGGGCTGCCGCTTCCGCCCCAGGGGCTGGCGCCGCCGGCACCGCGACGGCGTCGAGCACCGGAGGCTCCGCAGCAAGGACGAAGCCTTCGGCCTCCGGCACCGGGGACTGGCCTTCGGTCTGGGCGGGTGCGTTCATGAGGAACTCCTGGTTCTCTGGATGTCGGTGCGGCGATCACGGCGGGCGTGGGCCCACGCGTGGGAAGGGCCGCAGCCCGGTCCCGTGGCCGGGGGCACGAGGCGGTGCGTCATGCGGGGTCTCCGTCCTCGGCCTCGAGGCGATCGAGTTGCGCCCGCACCTGGTCGTTGCGCTGCTCCAGCTGCGAGATGCGCGCCAGGATGGCCGCATGGTCGGTGACGTCGGTCTGCGGCCTGGCCGCCTTGGTGGTGGCGGCGCCGGCGGGCGTCGGCAGGCTGCGCTTGGCCGGCCGCAGCCGGGCGCGCGGCTTTTCCGTCGGGATTGCGTCGGGCACCGGGACCCGGCGCACTTCCTCCGGCGTGGTCTCGGGCACGGGCGTGCCCCCCTTGGGCTTGTGCACCTGGGCAGCCACGGTGCTGCCCGCGGGCAGGCTCACGGAATGCGGCTTGCCGCTGCCGATGATGGGTGGTTCGGCCATGGTTTCCTCAGCGCGCCGGCGTGGCGGTGTGGGTGCCGGCCATCTGGCGCGGCGTCGGTGTATGGGTGGAGATCCACAGGCCCAGGGCTACCGCGAGTGCAGCGCTCAGGACCAGTCCGCCGGTGAGCATGACCCAGTTGCGGCGGGCGGCGGCGTGGGTCGGGTTGGCCGACGGCGCATTCGGGCGGCCCGTTGTCCGGCCGGATGCGCGGGGGGCGGCGCCTGCTTCGGCGCGGGTCTTGGCGGCCAGGGCCGGCGCTGGCCGCTTGACCCAGGAGGGCGCGGGCGCGCTCTGCAGGCCCAGCCCGGCGTCGCGTCCGGGGGCGTCGCGACGCGCGTCCTGGAGCGCGTCGCGCAGGGCCTGGCGGGAACGCTCGGCGAGGGCGGCCTCGGCGGCTGTCACGCCCGGGGGCAGGATGTTCCAGTGCAGCATGTTCGGGCCCAGGCCCTTGAGGTTTCCGCTCATCGCGAGGTCGCGGCCCTGGACCAGGACCAGGCGCAGGTTGGCGCCGGGCAGGTCCGCCACCAGGCGCACCAGCAGGGCGAGCGCGTCGGCGGTCAGCTGCGGCGTGTCGTGCACCACCAGCACCTGGGCCGGACGCTGCGCGGACTGGCTGCGGTCGACCACCGCATCGACGGGCAAGTCGGCCACCAGCTGGTTGACGTGCGCCAGCAGCAGGTCGGTGGTGCTGGGCAGGTGCGGCAGCACCTTGACCCGTGGGTCCTGGCGCAGGTCGCGCACCAGCAGGCGCGCGTAGTGGGCCAGCGTCTCGGGGTCGGGGCTGGACAGCGCCAGCGGCCGGCGGTCGGCCAGCATGGCGCGGGCCAGCTGCTGCATGCGGCGCGCGTCCTCGGCGCTGTGGTAGCCCTCGGGCTGGACCTGGAAGGCGTCGTGCGAGAGATCGGTCATGGTCATCATGCTCGTGGTTCGCGAAATCAGGGGGTGGCGAATTCAGGGTCGGCAGCGGGTTCCATCCGGTGGCCGGCGGCGTCGAAGCGCATCGCGGCCGGGACCTTCGGGCTGGGACGGCGCATGCCGCCTCGGCCCGGCTGGCTGCCTTCCAGGCTGAACACATAGGCGATGACCTGGGCCACCGCGTGGTACAGGGCCTCGGGCACCGGCTGCTCGGCGTCGGTGGTGAAGTACAGCGCACGGGCGAGCTCGGGCGCGGGGAACAGATGCACGCCGCACTTGGCGGCCTCTTCTCGGATCTGGGCCGCCATGAAGTCGCTGCCCTTGGCCACCACGATGGGGGCGCCGTCGCTGGTCGGGTCGTATTCGAGGGCCACCGCGAAGTGCTCGGGGTTGGTGATGACGACGTCGGCGTCCTTGACCCGCTGCATCATCCGGGCGTTGGCCATCTCGCGCTGGCGACGACGGATGTAGCCCTTGACCTCGGGGCTGCCCTCCATCTCCTTCATTTCGTCCTTGACCTCCTGGCGGGTCATGCGCATGCGCTTGGTGAAGCTGTGCTTCTGCCAGGGCACGTCGATGACCGCGATCAGGGCCAGGGCGAGCGACACCGACAGCGCCGACTCCACGATGATCCGGCCGGCCAGGGTGAGGGCCGGCTCCAGCGCCATCTCGCCGATGCGGACCAGGTCGTCCATCCGCAGCGCCACGCTCACCCAGACGGCCGCGCCGACCAGCACGCACTTGAGGACGGCCTTGGTCAGCTCGACCAGGGCATGGGTGCCGAAGATGCGCTTGAGGCCGCTCAGGGGGTTGAGCTTGGCGCCCTTGGGCGCGATGGCGGAACCCGAGAAGAGAAAGCCACCGGTCATGGCCGAGCCCAGGATGGCCATGACCAGGGTGATGCCGAGGATGGGCGCAATGACCACCAGGCCGCCGCCGAACTGGTCGGCGAAGGCCGCGGCCATCATCCGGGGCGACTCGATCACCTTGCGGTCGAACACGAAGCCGGCCGCGAAACCGGTGGCCAGGCGGTGGACCATCCAGGGACCCGCCAGCGCCAGCACCACCAGCGCCGAAATGACCACGGCTGCCGCGGGCAGCTCGATCGAGCGTGCGACCTGACCCTCGTCGCGGGCCTTCTTCAGGCGCCGCGCGGTGGGTTCTTCGGTCTTGTCCTGTCCGCTGTGTTCAGCCACGGGGCACCCCCAGCAGGTCGCGCACGATGTCGAAGGCCGACACCCACAGCCACTCCATGCGGCCCACCATGGAGCCCAGGAAGATGAACAGCACCAGGAAGCCGCCGACGATGGCGGCCGGGAAGCCCAGCGAGAACACGTTCAGGCTCGGGGCTGCGCGGGAGACGATGCCCACGCCGATGTTGACGAAGAGCAGGGCGATCATGACGGGCAGGGCGACCAGCACCCCGCCCAGGAAAATCATCGAGGACCAGCGCAGCACCAGGTTGAGCGCGTCGGCGTTCATGATCGAGGTGCCCACCGGCAGGGTGCGGAAGCTCTCGAGGATGAGGGTCAGCAGGATGGCGTGGCCGCCGCTGCTCACGAGCACCAGGGAGGTGAGCAGGAACAGGAACTGCGACACCACCGGCACCGTGCCCATGTTCGGGTCGATCATGCTGGCCATGGACAGGCCCATCGAGGCAGCGGCGCTCTGGCCGGCCACCACCACCGCGGCCACCACCACCTGCAGGACGAGTCCCGCCAGGGCGCCGATGGCGACCTGGTTGAAGATTTCCTTGAAGCCGGCCGAGGACACCGGGTCCAGCAGCGGCCAGTCATGAAGCGGGAAGACCAGCCAGGTGAGCACCATCGCCAGCAGGATGCGCAGGCGCAGGTTGAAGGCAGCCTGGGCGAAGAGGGGGGCGGTGAGCAGCAGCGCCGAGATGCGCAGCATCGGCCACAGGAAGGTGTAGAACTTCCCGATGACGTCCGCGGCGAGCAGGTTCATCATGGTGCGGTCCTCGGGCCTTCGCGTGCGCCTGTGCGTCCCGGTTCAGGTGAACAGGGCGGGAATGCGCTGGAAGATGCCGCGGGTGAAGTCCACCAGCGCGCCCAGCATCCAGTTGCCGAAAAGCAGCAGCGACAGGCCGATGGCGATCAGCTTCGGAATGAAGCTGAGCGTCATCTCGTTGATCGAGGTGGCCGCCTGGATGATGCCGATCAGCAGGCCGACCACCAGGGCCACCGCCAGCAGCGGGGCGCTGATCATCACCGTCGCCCACAGGGCCTGCCGCCCCAGGTCCACGACCATTGCTGCGTCCATGATTCGTTTCCTCGGGGGGCGGCTAGGGCATCACGAAGCTGGAGGCCAGCGATCCCATGATCAGGCTCCAGCCGTCGACCAGCACGAACAGCACCAGCTTGAAGGGCATCGAGATCATCATGGGCGATAGCATCATCATTCCCATGGACATGAGCACGCTGGAGACGATGAGGTCGATGACCACGAAGGGGATGTAGATCAGGAAGCCGATGGTGAAGGCGCTCTTGAGTTCGGAGGTCAGGAAGGCCGGCACCAGGGTGGTGAAGGGCACCTCGCCGGCGCTGGCCACCGGCCGGTTGCGGGCGATCTCCATGAACATGGCGATGTCGTCCTCGCGCGTCTGCTTGAGCATGAAGGCGCGCAGCGGCGCCTCGCCGGCGGCCAGGGCCTGGTCCAGCGAGATCTTCTGGTCCATGTAGGGGCCGATGGCGTTCGCGTACACCTGCTCGAAGACCGGCGACATCACGAACAGGGTGAGGAACAGGGCCAGGCCGGTCAGGACCACGTTGGGCGGGGTCTGGCCGGTGCCCAGGGCCTGGCGCAGGATGGACAGGACGATGATGATCCGGACGAAGGCGGTCATCATGAGCAGCGCCGACGGCAGCAGCGTCAGCGACGTCATCAGCGCCAGCAGCTGCAGCGAGAGGCTGTACTGGGTCTGGCCGCCGGCGCCCTGGCTCACCGTCACGCCGGGCAGGCCGGGGACGGGCAGGGCGGTGGCGCCAGGGGTGGCGGCCCAGCCGAGGACGGGCAGCAGCAAGAGGGCGAGCAGGGCCAGGGAAGCCAGCAGCGAAGCGTGCCGGCGCAGCGGGGACATTGGCATCACTCCCGGCCCTTCTCGAAGGCGGCGCGGGCCTGGGACAGGCTCGCGTGGAAGTCCTGTGCGGGCGCGTCCGTCCCTTTTGCGGGTTGGGGCTGGGCCCAGGACGCCAGGGTGGTCATCTGGGTGGGCGTGATGCCCACCAGCACCTCGCGGTGGTCGACGCGGACGATGGCCACCTTGTGGCGCGCGCCCAGGGCCATGGACTCCACCACCTGCAGGCGTTTTTCGGGGCGGCCGAAGCCGCGGGTACGCTGCAGGCGCTTGAGCCACCAGAGCAGGCCCAGCAGCAGCACGATCACCAGGGCGAAGCTGCCGCCGACCTGCAGCAGGTCGGGGCCGGCGGGCGCCGTGTGCGCGAGGGCGGTGGCGGCGGAGGCGGGGGCCGAGGCGCTCATGGTGAGGGTCCAGTTCCGGTCGGTGGAATCAGAGGGAGTCCAGGCGCTCGCTGGCGGGCACCACGCGGGTCAGGCGGATGCCATAGCGTTCATTGACCAGCACCACCTCGCCCTGGGCGACGACGGTGTTGTTCACGAGCAGGTTCAGGGGTTCGCCGGCGATGCGATCGAGTTCGACCACGCTGCCCTGCGACAGGCGCATCAGGTCGCGGATCTTGATGGACGCGCGGCCCACTTCCACCGACAGCGTGACCGCGATGTTCTGCAGCACGTCCGGGTGGATCTGCGCGGCGGCCTCGGGCGCGTCGGCCACCGGGGTGTCGTTTTCGGCGTTGCTCATGGCGTTTCTTCCTCAGGTGTTCGGTCGTTCAGGCGTCTTGCGGGGAGGGGCCGATCGCGCGGACGATCTGCACCGCGGCATTGGCGCCCAGGCTGCCGACCTCGACGTCGAAGATCGGCTTGTCGCCAGCGCTCATGCGCGCGTAGTCGGGCTTGCGGAAAGGCAGCACGTCGCCGACCTGCAGGCCCTGCAGCTGGTGCATGGTGATCTCGAGCTTGCCCAGCGAGACCTGCAGCTCGATTGACGAGTCCTTGACCGCGGAGGTCAGGTCCTCGTGCCAGATCTTGTCGGAGTCCTCGTTGCCGTCGGCGGTCTGCAGGCGGTTGCGGAGCAGGTCCCGGATCGGCTTGAGCGACATGTAGGGAACGACCATGTCGATGAAGCCGGGGGTGGCGCTGGTCGACTCGGTCTCGAAGCGGCTGAGGACGACCAGGTCGTTCTCGTCGGCGATCTGGGCGAACTGCGGGTTGATTTCCGAGCTGACATGCTCGAACTCCAGCGTGGTCAGGGGCGCCCAGGCTTCCTTGTAGGAGCGGAACAGGATCTGCAGGATCAGCTTGATGATCCGCGTCTCGGTCGGCGTGAACAGGCGGCCCGGCGGCAGCTGGCCGACGCCGCGGCCGAAGCCGCCGAAGAAGCTGTCCAGGGAACTGAAGATGACGGTGGGCTCGATGACCGCCATCGAATAACCGCGCAGCGGGTTGACCCGCAGGATGTTGACCGACAGCGGCGCGCGCAGGTCGCCCAGGTAGTCGCCGAAGCGCATGATCTGCGCCCGCGTCGGGTTGATGCGGGGGCTGACGCGCAGCACCTCCATCATGCCCAGGCGGAACTGGCGGATGAACCGCTCGTTGACCATGTCGATCGAGGCCAGGTTCACCCCCAGGCTGCTGTCCTCGGCGGCCAGGTCGTGCTTTTGCACCTGCAGGTGGGTGTTGTAGCCCTCGCCCTCGCCCAGCGGCTGGTCCCCGACCGAACGGGTCAGGGCTGCCATTTCTTCGGGGGAGAGCAGGGGCTCGGAGGTGGCCATGGGTCGGTGCCGTTTGGAAAAGCGGTCGCTCGTCGTCCGGGGTTACTGGACGATGAAGTTGGTGAAGACGATTTCCTCGATGCCGCCGAAGTCCTCGAGCTTCTGGAGGGTGGCGTTCATCTCGTCGCGGATCTTCTCGCCCAGGCGCTTGCGGAAGTCGGGCGCGTCGATGTCTTCGGCGCGCACCTGGCGCATCACGTCCATGGCGACCGAGCGCAGCGCGAACTCGTGCTTCTTGATGTTGTTGATCACGCGGTCGTCGTAGCGCGTCATGATCGCCACCTTGATCTGCATGACCTTCTTGGAACCGGTCAGGTTGGCCAGCAGGTCCTTCTCGAGCTCGACGTAGCGCACCTCGAAACGGGCCATGGAAGGCGAGGCCATGGGCATGGGGGCGGCGCCCGCGGCAGGGCCGCTGGCACCGTGGCCCGCCGCGCTGGCGCCGTGGGCGGCCGCCGGGGCGCCATGGCCGTCGCCGCCCGCGGCAGCGACTTTCTCGTCGACCGCCGCCTTGTCCTTCTTCTCGAAGAAGCCGGAGGCGAACAGGGTGCCCACGATGGCCCCTGCCATCAGGATGATGGACACCAGGATGGCCAGGATGGCCATGATCAACGGCTTCTTGCTCTTGGGCTCTTCGCCTTCGGGTGCTGCTGCTTCTGCTTCTGCCACGTCAAACTCCTTCGGGATCTTTTCCGATTACACCAGCACGTCCCAGTTCGCACTGCCTGTGCGCCGGGCGGCCACTGTGTTTCCAGGGGTCGCCGCGTCGGCGGCTTTCAGGGCGCCCACCGGGGTGATGCCCTGGCCTTCTGCGGCCATGGGCTGCCGGGGTGTCGGATTCCCGCCAGCACTCTGGCTGGAACCGTGTCCCACCTGCAATCCTGCAACGTCCATGCCAGCACCGGTGAGGACGTCCCGCAGACGGGAAAGGCCATCATTCAGAAGTTCTCGCGTCATCGGGTTCATCGCCCGGAAGGCCGCGTCCAGCTCGCCCGAGCGCATGCGAAGGTCCACTTCCACGTCGCCCAGTGTGGCCGGTTTGAGCACCAGCTTCATCGACCAGTTGCCGCGGGCGATCTGGCCCAGCACCCGCTGGCCCACCGCTTCACCCAGGCGCTGGGCCAGGGTGTGCAGGGCCTCGGCCCGGTGCTGCGCGGCGCTGGTCTGCGCGGTCTCGCCGGCCGGGTCGCCGGCAGCGGCCTGGGCGGCGGCGCCGGTCCCGCCCGGGCCGGGTCCCGGGATGGGCTGATTACTGGCGGTGGAGGCGGTGGAGGAGGCGGTGGCGGCATCGGCCGCCGCGCCCGCCTCCCCGACGATCGGCTGATCGGCCTGCTCCAGCAGGGACAGGGTGAAGGGATCGGCCTCGAGGGAGAGCACCTCCACGTGCAGGCCGAAGGCCTTGCTGCCGATGTCCACTTTGGTATTGATTTCCGGCTTGCCCAGCACCTGGGCCGGCAGGCCGGCGCTGGCCAGGGCCTGGGCGGCGGCGAAGCTGCCGGCGGCGTCGGGCACGGCGGTGAGCGGGGCGGCCTGGGCCGCCTTCGCGTCGCCCGCCAGACCCTGCTGGCCGGTCCAGGCGCCCGCGGACAGCAGCGTGGCCTGCATCAGCGCGGCGGAGAGGCCGGCGGAAGCGCCTTCGGCGCCTTCGCCCACCGGGCCGGTGCCCGGGGCGGCCGCGCCCTGCGGCGGCAACGGGATGAGCAGGCCCTGGGGCAGCAGCATGCCGGCCTGCAGGGCCGCGTCCAGCGCGCCTTCGGCCTTGGCTTCCTTGCTTTCCCCGGTGGCTTCGCCCTTTCCGCCCTCCCCGAACAGCCAGGCGACCACCTCGGGGTCCAGGCCCTGGGCGGCTGCGAAGGCCGCCAGGCTCTCGCCATCGGGCTGCGCCGCGCCGGTGGTGATCACCTCCAGCGAGGGCCCCAGCGGCAGGCGGGTCAGGGGCGTGCCGTCGGCGGCAATGTCTTGCCCCTGCGGCAGTCCGTCCAGGGCCTGGGCCAGGCGGCCGGCGAAGGAGTCGGCGCCGGTGCCCGCAGTGCCAGGCGAGGCCTGCGCGGCATCGGGCTGGAGGTCCTGGACAGGGCTGGCGCCGGGTGAAACGGTGGACAGGAGCATGGCGTGGGGTGTGTCGTTCAAAAGTGTTCGTCGCGCCGCAGTTCGCCGCGGCACGCCGTCCCTTTTGCAAGAACCGTGACCGGACAACTGTTGCCGCTTTTCCTGGGCTCCACGCGCGCGCGTGAGGGGCGGGGAGCGGACCGGATCGGATCGGATCGGGGGCCAGGGGCCGGGCGCAGGTGTCGGCTCCGGGTGGCACATCCCTTGCATCCCAGACCCCGAAAACCTTCAAAACGCCTCGAAAACCACCATGAGCATCGCCACACTGTCGACGATCCGACAGGGCCTGTCCCAATACGACAGGTCGGGCCTGGCCATTCCGGGCCTGGTCCTGGTCATCATGGCCATGCTGATCCTGCCGCTGCCGCCGCTGCTGCTGGACGTGCTGTTCACCTTCAACCTGCTCATTGGCCTGGTGGTGATCATGATCGCCATCAACACCAAGAAGCCGCTGGAGTTCTCGGTCTTCCCCTCGGTGCTGCTGTTCGCGACCATGATGCGGCTGGCCCTGAACGTGGCCTCCACCCGCGTGGTGCTGGTCCACGGCCATGAGGGCCACGAGGCCGCCGGCCAGGTGATTGCCGCCTTCGGCGAGTTCGTGATCTCCGGCAACTACGTGGTGGGCGTGATCATCTTCGTCATCCTCACCATCGTGAACTTCGTGGTGGTGACCAAGGGCGCCAGCCGCGTCTCCGAGGTCAACGCCCGCTTCACCCTGGACGCGATGCCGGGCAAGCAGATGGCGATCGACGCCGACCTCAACGCCGGCGTGATCGACCAGGACACCGCCCGCCGCCGCCGCGAGGAGCTGTCGCAGGAGTCGGACTTCTTCGGCTCCATGGACGGTGCCTCCAAGTTCGTGAGCGGCGACGCCATCGCCGGCGTGCTGATCCTCCTGATCAACCTGGTGGGTGGCCTGGCCATCGGCCTGGGCCAGCACGGCATGCCCCTGGGCGAGGTGACCCGCCTGTATGTGCTGCTGACCATCGGTGACGGCCTGGTCGCCCAGATCCCGGCCCTGTTCCTGTCGCTGGCCACCGCCATCATCGTCACCCGCGTGACCACCGCCGAGTCGATGACCGAGCAGGCGGTTTCGCAGTTCTCCAATCCCTCGGCCCTGTTCATCGGCGCCGGCATCCTGGGCGTGATGGGCCTGGTGCCCGGCATGCCCCACGCGGTCTTCCTGTTCCTGGGCGCGTCCGCCGCGGGTCTGGGCCTGTGGCTGGTTGACCGCTCCAACAAGGAGAAGGTGGCCAGCGAGCCCAAGGGCCCGGTGGTCGAGCCGCCCAAGGAACTGGACTGGGACGACGTGGAGTCGGTGGACCTGATCGGCCTGGAGATCGGCTATGGCCTCATCCCCCTGGTCAACCCGGAGACCGGCGGCCAGCTGATGACGCGCGTCAAGGGCGTGCGCAAGAAGCTGTCGTCCGAACTCGGCTTCCTGGTCTCGCCGGTCCGCATCCGCGACGTCCTGAGCCTGGAGCCCGATTCGTACAACATCGTCCTGAACGGCGTGGTGCGCGCCCGCGGCATGGTCAAGTCCGGCCGCGAGCTGGCCATCAACCCCGGCTCGGTCTACGGCAAGCTCGAAGGCGTCGCCACCCGCGAGCCCGCCTTCGGCCTGGAGGCCGTGTGGATCGACCCGACCCAGCGCGACATCGCCCGCACCCTGGGCTACACCGTGGTCGACGCGGCCACGGCGATCGCCACCCACATGAACAAGGTGCTGCGTGACAACGCCTCCGACCTGCTCTCGCACGACGAGACACAGAAGCTCCTGGACAAGCTCGCCGCCCGCCACCCCAAGCTGGTGGAGGAACTGGTGCCGGGCAAGCTGCCCCTGGGCGTGATCACCCGCGTGCTGCAAAGCCTGCTGACCGAATCGGTCCCGATCCGCGACATGCGCAGCATCGCCGAGGCGCTGCTGGAGGCCTCGGCCCGCACCCAGGACCCCGACACCCTCACCACCCTCGTGCGTCCCAAGCTGGGCCGCCTGATCGTGCAGAACCTGCTGGAAAACGCCGACACGCTGCAGGTCATGACCCTGGCGCCGCAGATGGAGCAGCTGCTGCACACCCTGCTGCAGCAAAGCGGCCCCGGCGGCCAGCCGGTGCTGGAGCCGGGCATGGCCGAGAGCCTGTTCGGCGCGCTGCGTGACAGCGCGCGCAAGGTGGAAGACAGCGGCGTGGCCGCGGTGCCGGTCGTCTCGCCCGCCATCCGCCCCGGGCTGTCGCATGCCACCCGCCACCGCATTCCCGACCTGACCGTGCTGTCGTACAGCGAAATCCCCGATGACCAGGCCGTCAAGGTCGTCTACACCGTCGATGCCGAGGCCAAGCAGGCCCGCGCGGTG
>JACCDT010259167.1_pt1 | contig 48832 bp, 53 predicted proteins | sample 7446291 | NCBI WGS metagenome assembly JACCDT01 (sample SAMN15323446, study PRJNA562643) | freshwater metagenome | isolation source: river surface water | place: USA:Blue River Watershed | collected 2017-08-17
CCACGATCGGCGCGAAGAAGTCGGTGTCGTTCTTGCCTTCCGACCACTGGATCTGGTCAGCACGGGTCAGGGTGTTGTTGATGCGCTTGACGACCATCGGCACCGAGTTGGCCGGGTACAGCGACTGGTCCGGATACATTTCGCCAGCCAGGTTGGCGTCGCCGGCGACTTGCCAGCCGGACAGGTAGATGGCCTTCAGGCCGGCCTTGACTTGCTGCATGGCCTGGTTGCCGGTCAGGGCGCCCAGTGCGTTGACGAACGGCTCAGTGTGCAGCAGGTTCCACAGCTTTTCCGAACCGCGCTTGGCCAGGGTGTGCTCGACCGGGGCCGAGCCGCGCAGACGAACGACGTCTTCTGCCGTGTAGTTACGCTTGATGCCAGCCCAACGCGGGCTTTCTGCCCACTCTTTTGCCAGTGCCTGAGCTTGTTGTTCGCGAGTCGCCATGATCTTCCCTCCGAGTGATTGCGCCAAAAATGAAACCAACAATGAAAACCTATGGAGCAAATGGTAGGCGTTTTTTTGCGAGGCAACAAGGTCTTATATAAGACATATAAGATAAAGTTTTTTGTTTTAAATCATGGACTTGTATTTTATATTTTGCGATGCGAAATTCAATTTCTTCACGCGAAAGAAAACAGCTTTGCACTGCACAGATATAATTTCACAATGCGAAATTTGGATTTCATGTTCTGAAAGCGCGCGCGCCGCCAGCCCATGTCGGCCGAATTCCACTGCCGGTGTCAGGCCAGCGGCATCGCAGAAACCAGCACGCCGTCTTCGTCCGCATAAATCCACTGACCAGGCCGCACGGTGACGCCGGCGATGTCCACCGCGATATCCTTTTCGCCCAAGCCTTTGCGGAAACTGCGGCGCGGGTGTGTCGCAAGTGCCCGGATGCCGACCTCGCAGGCATTGAGTTCGGCGCTGTCACGCACGCAGCCGTTGACGATGATGCCGGCCCAGCCATGCTTCTCGGCCAGCTGGCCAAGGTTGCCGCCGACCAGTGCGCAACGCAAACTGCCGCCGCCATCGACCACCAGCACAGCGCCATCGCCCGGCGTCTCGAGGGCGGCACGAACCATCACGTTGTCTTCGAAGACTTTCAGCGTGCGCGCCGGTCCGGAAAATCGCAGCCGGTTGCCCCAAGCCTTGAACAGCGGGGGCAAAATGGCCAGGGAGCCCTCCGCCAGCTTGTCTTCATTGGCATCGCACAGGTCGCAGGTCGCAAATTCCATCATCGTGTCTCGCTCGCAAGGTCAAAACCGCGATTGTAACGATGCCGCCCTTCCCTTCGCGTGTTATGCCTTTCGGCATCATCCATTTGACGGATTGACGCCGACCCCATGGCACTTGAACATCAGCTTGTTGATCCACGCAGGCAATGAAAGGGACTCCGCTATGGACAGGCAATCCCCCACGCTTGGGCGGCGCGCGTCGCCGCAGAATGTCAACGATGCGCTGCAGGCCATGAATGGCGCCTTCCGCGAGCACAAGAATATCGACATCGATGCTGAAGGCACGGTGCGGCCGAGTCGTAGCGAAGAAGGCCGTATCGATTTCCGGATGATGTTTTCGCGACTGTTTTCCGAGCACCTCGACCCCGGCGCGACGCTGCATGAAAAGATGGTGGCCGAAGTATCGACCCGCATGGAAATTGACGGCGAGCGCGCTGCCTATATCGTCAACAAGCGTATCGGCGCGGTGCCCGACATCCGGCAGGCAATCGGCCAACGCGATTTGGCACCGATAGAAGATCGCTGGACCCGGCTGGCGCGTGAACTGTCAAACCGTCAGGAAGAGATGGTCCTGATGCGTCGCAGTGCCGAACTGGAAGACATCAAGCAAGCCTTTCCGGTTGAGCTGGGACTGAGCAATCTTGATAATCAGGTCGTCTCGCTCAAGCGCAGCTTCAGTGACGATGCACAGACACAGATCATCAGAGCCTATGTCAGCCTGACCGACGATCCCGTCGATCCCGGCACGGGACTGTCGGCGCAATTCGTGGCGGATGCAAGGCGTGCCGTCTTTACGTTCGTCGACGACCAGGGCAAGGAACAAAGCTACGATGGCGCGCCCGCCGAGGTGGTGATCGAAGCACTGCGCAAGTTCGCACGCGATGACCAGGCCCTGGCAGGCACCTTGTCGAAAATGGCTAACCAGCGCGCGCTGGCTGGCGTCTTCGAGCAGCTCAATGCGGACTTTCCCACACCGGCCGGAGAACCGCATGCGGCCAGAGAACGCGTGCGACTGCCGAAGACAACGGCAAGCGAGGTCTGCATCTACCGGATGGAACGCGGGACGGATGACAGCATCATCGTCACCAGCGATTACTACAGCAGGCCGCACAAACTGCTGGTATCGCCGACCCGCAGCGTACTGGTCAATCGCTGGGATGGGTGGGAAGCATCGGCAGGTCCCGCCAATTTCGGCATGCATTGCCATTGCGCGCTGCGCCTGTCGGAACCGCTGATGACGGCTGGACGCATAAAACCAACCTACGTCGAGCCCCCTTATGGAGAATTCAGGATTGCGATTGCCTGGCAGCAGATGGAAACGGCGCAAGCCAAATCTTGAGGCAAATGGTGGCACCAGCCTTCGCACCCGGAGCGAGAGCAACGGGTTGGACGACTCGCCACGGGCCGACCCATGGATGCCGCCGGCACCCATGGCTTCGCGTCACTTCATATTTTTCGGAAACCCAACTCCGAGCCTGCGACATCGACCATGATCGTATCTTTCGGACCGAAATCGCCCTTCAGGATAGACTTCGACAGCGGGTTCTCCAGTTCCTGCTGGATGGCACGCTTCAGCGGCCGCGCCCCATAGACCGGATCGAACCCGGCTTCTGACAACTTGAGCAGGGCTGCATCTGAAACTTCGAGGCCGATCTCCATCTTCGCCAGGCGCTGCTCGAGGACTTGCAACTGTATCTTCGCAATCGAGCTGATGTGCTTTTGGTCGAGGCCGTGGAAAACCACCATTTCGTCGATACGGTTCACGAACTCCGGGCGGAAATGTCCGCGCACTTCGGCCAGCACTGCCAGCTTCACCAGCGCCGGGTCGCTCTCTTCCATCGACTGGATCTTGTGTGAGCCAAGGTTCGAAGTCATCACGATCACGGTGTTCTTGAAGTCAACCGTGCGACCCTGTCCATCGGTCATGCGTCCATCGTCCAGCACCTGCAGCAGCACGTTGAACACGTCCGGGTGCGCCTTCTCGATCTCGTCGAGCAGGATCACGCTATACGGCTTGCGGCGCACGGCCTCGGTCAGGTAACCGCCCTCCTCGTAGCCAACATAACCGGGCGGCGCGCCGATCAGGCGGGCGACCGAATGCTTCTCCATGAACTCGCTCATGTCGAGGCGGATCAGCGCTTCTTCGGTATCGAACAGGAAGGACGCGAGCGCCTTCGTCAGCTCGGTCTTGCCAACGCCGGTCGGGCCAAGGAACATGAACGATCCATACGGGCGGTTCGGGTCGCCAAGGCCGGCGCGTGAACGACGGATGGCATCGGATACAGCGTTAATGGCCTCGTTCTGGCCGACCACGCGCTTGTGCAGCACGTCTTCCATGTGCAACAGCTTGTCGCGCTCGCCCTGCATCATCTTCGACACCGGAATGCCGGTGGCGCGCGAGACAACCTCGGCAATTTCTTCGGCGCCGACCTGCGTCCTCAACAGGCGCGGCTTGGCCTCGCCATCGGCGCCCGTGCCGGCCGTTCCCTTGTCGGCATGTTTGAGTCTTGCTTCAAGCTCGGGCATGCGGCCGTACTGCAGCTCCGACATCTTTTGCCAGTCGCCCTTGCGGCGCGCCTCTTCCATCTGCAGCCGCACCTTCTCGATCTCTTCCTTGATCTGCGTGCTGCCGTGGACGGCTGATTTTTCGGCCTTCCATACCTCTTCGAGGTCGGCATACTCGCGCTCAAGGCGCAGGATTTCTTCCTCCAGCAGCGCCAGGCGCTTCTGCGAGGCTTCGTCCTTTTCCTTCTTGACCGCTTCACGCTCGATCTTCAGCTGGATCAGGCGACGGTCCAGCTTGTCCATCACTTCCGGCTTGGAATCAATCTCGATCTTGATTTTCGATGCTGCTTCATCGATCAGGTCGATAGCCTTGTCCGGCAGGAAGCGGTCGGTGATGTAGCGGTGCGACAGCTCGGCCGCGGCGACGATCGCCGGGTCGGTGATGTCGACGCCGTGGTGCACTTCGTATTTTTCCTGCAAGCCGCGCAGAATGGCGATGGTCGATTCGACGCTGGGCTCGTAAACCAGTATCTTATGGAAACGGCGCTCGAGCGCGGCATCTTTCTCGATGTACTTGCGATATTCATCCAGCGTGGTCGCGCCCAGGCAGTGCAGCTCGCCGCGCGCCAGCGCGGGCTTGAGCATATTGCCGGCATCCATTGCGCCCTCGGCTTTGCCGGCGCCGACCATCGTATGGATTTCGTCGATGAAGAGGATGGTCTGGCCCTCGTCCTGCGCCAGTTCCTTCAGCACGGTCTTCAGGCGTTCCTCGAATTCGCCACGGTATTTGGCGCCGGCCAGCAGTGCCGCCATGTCGAGTGACAGCACGCGCTTGTTCTTCAGGCTGTCCGCCACTTCGCCGTTGACCATGCGCTGCGCGAGGCCTTCGACGATCGCCGTCTTGCCCACGCCCGGCTCGCCGATCAGCACCGGGTTGTTCTTGCTGCGACGCTGCAGCACCTGGATCGCGCGGCGGATTTCATCGTCGCGGCCAATCACCGGGTCGAGCTTGCCCTTGCGCGCGCGATCGGTCAGGTCGAGCGTGTATTTTTTCAACGCTTCGCGCTGGCCTTCGGCTTCCTGCGAATCCACGTGCTGGCCGCCGCGCACGGCCTGGATCGCCGCCTCCAGCGCCTTGCGGTTCAGGCCGTTGTCACGCGCGATGCGGCCGGCTTCAGATTTGTCATCGGCCAGCGCCAACAGCACCATCTCGCTGGCGATGAACTGGTCGTTGTGCTTTTGGGCTTCCTTGTCGGCCAGGTTCAGCATGGCTGCCGTTTCACGGCCGACCTGCACTTCGCCATGGGTACCGCTCACCTTGGGCAGGCGTTCGACCGCATTCTTGACAGCCGTGGCCAGCCCGCCGACGTTCACGCCGGCACGCTGCAGCAGCGAGCGGCTGCCGCCGTCGTCCTGGTTCAGTAACGCGGCCAGCAGGTGGACCGGCTCGATGTACTGGTTGTCATGACCGACGGCCAGGCTCTGTGCATCGGCGAGCGCTTCCTGAAGCTTGGTCGTGAATTTGTCGAGGCGCATGGAGTGGCTCCAAAAAATCGGCCGGGAAATCCATCAGGAAGCCGGCCGGAAGTTTGTCTTTGAAGCCATTATTGGGCCCGCAGGCCCGAATTCAAGTCCAGATCAAGGAAATTGGTCGGGAATTCGCGGGATATGGGCATCGTAGGGACGAAGATTTGCTCGGGAACCGAAAACGGTCCCGGTCGTCAATCCGCGCCGGAAATCAGCCGTGCAGCCAGCGCCAGCTGGCAATCCCGGCGATGCAAAGCGCGACCGAGCCCAGCAGGTGGACACCTGAATGCAGGAAAGCCCAGCCATACGAGCCGCGCTGCAGCAAGGCCACGGCTTCGGCCGAAAAAGTGGAAAACGTGGTCAGGCCACCGAGGAAACCCGTCACCAACAGCAGTCGCCATTCGGGTGCCAGCTCAGGCATGTCCTGGAACAGCGCAACGGCGATGCCGATCAGGTAACCGCCAACAAGGTTGGCTGCCAGCGTGCCCAACGGAAGCAATTCAATGCGCGCGTTGAAAGCGGCGGACAGCGCCCAGCGCAGCCAGGCGCCCAGTGCGGCGCCGACACCGACGGCGGCAAAGCCGAGCGGCGGCATGCCATTCAAGGCTGCACCCATTTCTGCATCGCCTCGTCGTCGGTCACGCGGGCATCCACCCAGCGCGCGCCGGCAGGGGTCTGTTCCTTCTTCCAGAACGGCGCCTCGGTCTTCAGGTAATCGATGATGAATTCGCAGGCATCGAAGGCTTCGCCCCGGTGGGCGGAGGTAACCGCGACCAGCACGATCTGGTCCAGCGGCTTGAGCGGGCCGACGCGATGGATCACCAGCGCATCGAAGATGTCCCAGCGTGCCTTGGCCTGCGCGACGATTTGTTCGAGCGATTTCTCGGTCATGCCCGGGTAGTGCTCGAGTTCCATCTCGGCGACATGCTCGCCGTCGTTCAGGTCACGCACCGTGCCAAGAAAAGTCACCACGGCGCCGACTTTGGGCGCCTGCTTGCGCAGGTGGGCAATCTCGGTGCTGAGGTCGAAGTCTTCGGTCTGGACGCGTACGGTCATGTGGATTCTCGTTGCGGGGCGCAGCACAACACTGCCAGCATCCCCTCAGTCAGCATTCATCAATCGGCGACGACCGATCGCAATCAGCCGCCGGTCACCGGCGGGAAAAAGGCCAGTTCACAGCCCTCGGTTAGCCTGGCCGATGCATCGGTCATCTGCTGGTTGAGCGCAATGCGCAGTGCCTTGCTGTCGGCCAGGGCCTCAGCCCAGGCGCCGCCTCGGGCGCGCAGGAACTCCCGCAGTTCGCCTGCGGTCGCCACGCCGGCCGGCACGGTCAGTGACTCGCTCGAGGTGCCGACCGCCTCGCGCAGGCTGGCAAAGAATTTCAGCTGGATCTGCATGTCGATTCGGCTCAGTAAAGCAATTCGGAAAACGGAATGAAGTGTACGGTATCGCCGGCGTTGATGACCTGCCCCGGCGGATTATCGACCAGGCCATCGCCCCAGACCGTCGAGGTCAAGACGCCCGACCCCTGGTTCGGGAAAAGGTCGAGGCCGTGGCTGTCATTGAGCTTCACGCGCAGGAATTCGTTACGCCGGTCGGCCTTGGTCCAATGGAAGTCGGCCCGCATCGGATAGCGCTTGGGCGCATGCACCTTAGCACCTTGTAGCGCGAGGATGAACGGGCGCACGAACATCAGGAAGGTCACGAAGCTCGACACCGGATTGCCCGGCAGGCCGAGGAAGAAGGCACTGCTGGCTTCCTCCGCACGGCTCACCTCGCCGAATGCCAGCGGCTTGCCCGGCTTGATTGCGATCTGCCACAAGTCCAGCCGGCCTTCGGCTTCGACCGCCGGCTTCACGTGGTCTTCTTCCCCCACGGACACGCCGCCCGAGGTCACGATCAGGTCATGGCCGGCCGCAGCGCGACGCAAGGCGTCGCGGGTCGCATCCAGCGTATCGGGTACATTCCCGAGGTCGGTCACTTCGCAACCCAGCTGCTGCAGCAGGCCGCGCAGGGTGAAACGGTTCGAGTTGTAGATCGCACCGGGACGCAAAGGCTCGCCCGGCATCGTCAGTTCGTCGCCGGTGAAGAACACCGCCACTTTCAAGCGGCACAGCACCGGCAACGATGCCAGACCGACCGACGCAGCCAGGCCCAGCTCCTGCGCACGCAGGCGCGTGCCCTTCGCGAGGATGGTGCTGCCGGCGCGGATATCTTCACCCGCCCGCCGAATCCACTCGCCGGATTTCGGCGCATGGTTCACCGTTACCTTGCCGGTCGCTTCATCGACCGTGCACAGCTCCTGCATCACGACAGCGTCGGCGCCTTCAGGAATCAGCGCACCGGTGAAGATGCGCGCCACGCTGCCCGCTTGCAGCGGCTGACCGACATGGCCTGCCGGGATGCGCTGCGACACTGGCAGCGAAGCATTGCCGCTCGCGCAATCGGACGCACGCACCGCGTAACCGTCCATCTGCGTGTTGTCCATCGTCGGTACGTTCAGCTGTGACAGCTGGTCTTCGGCCAGCACGCGGCCGGTCGCCTCCAGCGTGTCAACGGTCTCAGTCCCGCTGACCGGGCGCGCCGCAGCCAGCAGCTTATCGAGCGCTTCCTGCGCGGAGAGCATGGGCTTCCTGTTCGTCATTCTTTGCTGCTCTAGTCTCTGTGGTTATTGTTGGCTGTTATAGCTGGCCGAATCAGTGATTTGATGTGTCAGTCAAAGGCCGGTATGCGCAACGATGTAGCGCTTGACCGCATCCACATCCGCTTCCATGACATCGAATCGCTGTGGCAGCGACTCGATGTTCTCGAAGCCCGCCGGACGCTCTGCATCATGGCCCAGCGCTTCGCGGATCGTCTCATTGAACTTGGCGGGCAATGCGGTCTCGAGCACGATCATCGGAATGTCCTCTTCCCAATGCTCGCGTGCCACCTTGATGCCATCGGCCGTATGGGTATCGACCGTCAGGCCGTAGCGCGCCGACACATCGCGAATGGTGGCCAGGCGATCGGCATGCACCGACTTGCCGGAGACAAAGCCATAGTCGCGCACTTGCGAGAATTCATCGCCGTCGCTGCCAGGCTTGCCTGACAGGTCGAAGCCGCCGTGCGTATCGACCTTGGTGAACAAGGCTTTCACGCGTGCTGCATCACCCTTCAACAGGTCGTAAATGAAACGCTCAAAATTGGACGCCTTGCTGATATCCATGCTCGGGCTACTCGTATGCAGGGTCTCGGCTGACTTGCGCACGCGATACACGCCAGTCTGAAAAAATTCGTGCAGGACATCATTTTCGTTCGTCGCCACCACCAACTTGCTGATGGGGAGACCCATCATGCGCGCGATATGGCCGGCGCAGATATTGCCGAAGTTGCCCGAAGGGACCGTGAACGACACCTTCTGGTCGCTGCGCGTCGTCGCGGCGAGGTAGCCACGGAAGTAGTAAACCACCTGAGCGACCACGCGCGCCCAGTTGATCGAATTGACGGTTCCGATCTTCTGCTGTGCCTTGAAACCGAGGTCGTTCGATACGCCCTTGACCATGTCCTGGCAATCATCGAACACGCCCTTGACGGCGATGTTGAAGATATTCGGGTCTTGCAGGCTGAACATCTGCGCAGTCTGGAACGCGCTCATTTTTTTGTGCGGCGACAACATGAAGACTCGAATGCCCTTCTTGCCGCGCATCGCGTATTCGGCAGCGCTGCCGGTGTCCCCCGAGGTCGCCCCCAGGATATTGAGCTCGGCACCCTGCTTTTGCAGCGTGTATTCGAACAGGTTGCCAAGCAGCTGCATGGCCATGTCCTTGAAAGCCAGCGTCGGGCCATTCGACAGCGCCTGCATCACCAGCTTGCGGCCGCCACTTGCTTCCAGCGTACGCAGCGGCGTAATCGCAGCGGCGTCGTCGCCCGGGCGCGCGTTGCGGTAGACCTCGGCCGTGTAGGTCTTCGTGGCCAGCGCCGCGATGTCAGCCTCAGGCACATCGGTCGCGAACTTGCTCAGCACCGCAGTCGCCAGCGCCGCGTAGCTCAGGCCGCGCCAGCTCTCCAGCTCGTCGGAGCTGACTTCGGGATAGGACTCGGGGAGGTAGAGACCGCCATCAGGGGCGAGGCCGCCCAGCAGGATTTCGGAGAACGAGGGCTTGGACGCATGCCCGCGCGTTGACAAATAGTGCATACAGGAAATAGTTGAGGATCAGCGGCGCTCATTATAAGGCCGCACCAGTTTCCCAAAGAAAATCATGAACTGGAAAACCATTATTGCCTAAAGGGCATGATGACTTTTATGCATGAAAAGTGGCTCTTTTTGCATTTTTGTAGGAACACTTTTCGGTCAATCCTACCCTCCGCTTGTCAATCCCACGAATTGGGTAGTTCGCAAATTATTCGAAGCCGGCCAAAGGGATCCATTCCTTGAAGCAAGCAATCGAAGATCCCGGATCAGCGAACTCCGAAGCTCCTTCCAGCCCTATCGGAGCATCCGTCGGATGGCCACTTAGTTCATCCCGCCGTGTCGCCGCTGCTAAGGAGTCCTCTCATGATCGAAGACGCTAGCAAACTCATCGAATCCGAACGTCAATCGTTCGACGAATCCGCTTCAGACGAAGCTTACGACGAAGGCTCTGCCGTGCTGCTGCTCGAAGACCCGTCCGGTGATGCCGATGCCGATGTCGATCCCGACGACGACGAACACGACATCGGCACGCCCGCAGAACAAACCGAGACTTCCGCCACCACCCTCCCGGCCTTCGTGCCAATCCGAACGCTTTCCGTGCTTGACAATCCGGACGACCTGCCTCCGATCCAACTGGATCAGGAAAAGCTGTTCAAGTCGCTGATCGATCAGCACCAGCGACGCCTGTACCGTTTCGTGATCAAATACATTGATCATCCGGACGACGCCGCCGACATCACACAGCAAGCCTTTGCCGAAGCAGCGCGAACGATTGCGAGCTTCCGCGGCGATTCGAAATTATCGACCTGGCTGTTCGGAATTGCAATGAATATGGTGCGCAATTACCTGAGCCGCGCGCCCCACCGCGTCCACAAGTTCGAAACCGACGAGGTGCTGACGACGATTGCTTCCTGCGAGCCAGATCCCAGCGATTGCCTCATACAAAAAGAGTTGCTTTGCCTTGCGGAAAAAGCGTTCTCCGACTTACCGGAAGAGATGAGCGAGGTGCTGGGACTGGTGGCCGTTGATGAGATTTCGTATCAGGATGCGGCTGATATCCTGGATATCCCGTTGGGAACAGTCCGTAGCCGCGTGTCACGCGCGCGTGCAGTGTTGCGAGCGAACTTCGAGCTGGCAGGCATACGCCTGCAGTTCTGAATGCGTTCGATGCGGCGCCTGGCGAACATTTGCCTGGCGCGCCTCAGATTGACCGCAAAGTCACCAGGGGCAGGGTCTCTTCCCGGCGTTTGCGCTGGTCCTTGTCGAGACTGGATTCAGGCACATTTGCCACCCTGTCCGGGTTGGCGACTGATCCGGTGACAAGCGCCATCCCGGCCGCTGCTTCCTGCGCTTCCATGGCGTCCGCATCATCGCTATCTTTCGGCCCTGCCTTTCGCGTCACATCAACGCGATCTCGGTTCTTGTTGGCGGGCACGGTTCGAGCCTTGGCCTCGCCCCTCGTCGCAAGCTGCTGCACCGCAGTCGTGCCGGCTCCGCTGGTCGATGCCGTACCCAAGGCCAGTGCCTCCAAATGCTGCCGCACCTGCTCTGCCAGTGTTCCGATCCTTTCAGCTCCTGCCATTCGCCCGGCTGCGGCGTCGGCATACCCATGCAGGAAATCCAGCGCGCACTCGAGCAATTCGCATTGATCGCCATCCTGTTCCAGCCTTGGGATGCCGCCATGGGTCAACTGCTCCGCGATCGATTCCAATAGAGGAGCACAGTCCTGAAGCAGTCCCCGAGACCGGCCCAGGGTAATACGTTGCAACAAGCTTCCGACCGGATCAAGGGCGTCGCCGACAATATGCCGCGCATCCACGCCGATACGATCGGCGATTCGGGCGTCCAAGGCCTCCTGTTGGGCAAGCGACAGAGATCCACTGTCTGCAACATCCGTCGTCGGGGGCAGCACTGAGGACCGCGTGGCTGCCGGCTGCATTCGTACGGATGGACCGGCATCAGCCGCCGCCCGCGCTGTCGCCTTCACCATCGCATCAGCGAGGCGCGATTCTGCCTCCGCGTGATGGCGCGCCTGATTTTGCAGACGTCGCAGCTTTGCTCGTTCTGCGTCACGGCGCAGCCGAACATCGTCGTCCGCAGTGCGTTCAGTACTGGAGTAATTGCCGTTGACCGGCAAGCTGGTAAGCGTCACGCTGATGGTCGGTTTCATGGCAATTTTCCTCAAACTTTTCCGGGATCGTCCGTCAGGTCGGCTGTCCCACTACCTGCATCGGAAGCCTGCCCGTCCCCTGCTTTGGCAAATTTCAACGGCAAGCCCTCCCGCGCGTAGTAATCGACCAGTTCCCGGTGGGCATCGACCTCGCCGGCCGCGGCATCGGCGAGCACAAAGAAGACACGATCCTGATCAGGCGGCAGCGCCTGAGACGGAATGCGAACGAATCCAAGCCGCTCCAAAGCTCGTATGGATCGCCGGTTGTCCTTGTAGGCCGAAGTCAATACCAGTGGCACACCCATGGCAGCCGCATGCCGAAACACCCGCCTAGCGGCGGCTGTCGCATAGCCCTGGCCCTGAAAATCCACACCCGTCCAGAAACAGAAGAACGACGCATGCGCCGATACGGCAAGGTTCACATAGGCGACGAAGCCATGGTCGCGGTGCATGACGGCGAAACTCACTCGTCCGCGCTCGTTGGGCGCGGACTGTATCCATTGTCGCGTTTCTTCTACCGATTTCAGTGGCGGCAGACCCGTCATGATCGCGATCTGCGGGTCGCGGTATTGAAAAAAATAGGCATCCGCATGACTGAGATCGAGCGGCTCCAGAGTCAGCGAAAGATTTGCAACATGCAACTCGACCAGCCAGCGATCATCGCGGTGCGAAAGGCGCTCCTGCATGCGCGCCATGACTTGCTGCGCCAAGGCATTGTCAGGATCCATCGCCAGTGCCTGACGAGCGAGTTCGATCCCGCGATGCAATTGCCCGGTCCGCATTTCACACCAGGCCAGATTAGCCAAATCGCTGGCGTTCTCCCCATGGTGCCGCATCGCTCGCATCAAGGCTTCGCGCGCCAATTGCCAGTGGCCGCAATGCATGGCGGCATTGGCCAGCCGTTCATGCAGGCGCATGGTCGTCAGCTCCGGCAGGAAATTGGCCCAGACCTCCTCCAGTGCATCGCGCCAACCTACACGATCGTGGTCCATGGCCCTGGAAAATGCCAGCGCGAGATCTCGCCCTGTTTCAGCCAGCAACACTGGATCGTGTCCGGACCACCGCAAGAGCTGGCGCAAGTGCTCAAGCTTGTTTACCCCGCCCATTGATCGCATGGCGTCGGCCACCAATGCCTGGCGGCCATAGATGGCAGGATCATAGCCTTCGGCCAGGGCCGCCAGACGATCGCCGACTCCTTCAGAGGCCTCCATCACGATCTGCATGGCCTGCCCCCCGGCGAGATCCTGCTCGACACTGGCCGCGCCGTGCAAGCGCGCCCAGTGCGCGATCAATCCGTAGTGGACTGGTAGTCTGCCATCGTCACGGTAAGCCGTGACCAGGTCGGGAAAGGTATGCAGACGCATGCTCAATTCGCTGGCCAGGCCATTACCTGCCGCCAGCATCAGGTAGCCATGGCGGGCCACCCGGCGCCATCGGCGCAACGCATCAATCGCGCCTTCCGGATAGCAAATAGGCGTGCTGTTGAACTCCTCAAGGTAGCGCGAAAATACCGCTGCAAAGGCACCGGTTTGCAGCGGGGCTTCCACCGGCCGCCAGTCTGGACGCTCGCTGGTGCCCGGCGTCATCTCCCGTATCAATTCCAAATCAGCTTCCAGAAGCTTGCCGTAATGGACGGCAAGCAAGCGTTGCGGCAAACGCGACCAACCATCGTGCGCCAGGATCGCGACCGGGTTGTGGCATTCGTAGGGCTTGCCGTCGTCTATAAGCTGCCCGGGCATTCCAGGCTCGCCCAATAGTGGCGCCAGCACCCCCCGCTGCTGGTGCCGTGCCATTTCCGGCGCAGCACATGCACGTGTGATCCAGTGGGCATCCGAGACAACGGGGCGGTAACAAAAGCGCATGCCGCTGACATGGCGAGTCGCGGCCTGAAACGCCCGGATCAACTGATGCCCGCTGTAGCCGTTACCGGGCGCAAGGTCGATCACGTCGATTGCGCGCGTGGGATAGATGTCCGCGTGCGCGAGGCCATCTCGCCAGTAACGAACAATCAAGTCCGCAATTGCCGCTGCCACGGCCGGGTTAAATACAGACGGCGTCCACTCGGCATGGCCGGGACTGAGGGCTGATGATGATTCAAGTGCCGCGCGAGCACGGTCGGTGGCTGAAGGTTCAGCAGGGACGGAGACGTGTTGTGCTGACATGATGAAGTGATTTACTGACTAGCCTTCGCCGGCAGCACGCTGGCGGAAATGATTTTGGGCGTAATCAGGAAAAGCCGCTCGCGTTTCTCGACCCGCGAAGATTTTTTCTTGAAGAAAATTCCAATCACCGGGATATTCCCCAACCACGGCACCTGATCGACTTGCTTGATGTCAGATTCCGCATTGAAGCCCCCGATCAGGAGGCTCTCTTTTTCACCCATCACGGCTTGCGTTCCTATGGTGCTCTTTCTTATGCGCGGCAGGACTTGCTGATTCTCGTTATCCTGTATCGATCCGTCTTCAATGTCGACGATCAGGTGTACCGATTCACCTTTTTCGGTCTCGATGATGTGCGGCGTCACTTTCAGCGTGGTCCCGACCGTGACTGGCACGACGGTGGCGACGCGTTCACCGACGGATTGGATGTAGAACGTATCCGACAAATCGATCAGCGCTCCCAAGTTGTCAATGGTAAGTACGGAAGGTCGTGACAAGATGCGCGCATTGCCTTTCCCTTCGAGGATACGAACGCGCGACATCAGAAAATTTCCGGCATTGGGTATGACCGTATTCGGGCTGACGTTGTCCCCGATGACGATGGTCCCGGTGACGCGATCCGGCGTCAGTGCCGGGGTACCAAAGCCACCGGCGACACCGCCAGCCCGCGCACCCCAGTCGATGCCTAATTCAGCGATGCTGCTGGTATTGACGTCGACGATCACCGCCTCGATCTCAATCAGCTTGGTCGGCACGTCAAGCAACTTGATCAACTCTTCGTACGCCGGCATGTGCTGAGGCAAGTCCTTGACGACGATGGCATTGAGACGGGAATCCGCCTGGATCACCGCCCGCGACTGTGCGTTGGTGCTGCGGATGCGTGCCTGTTCCGGCGTTTCCTTGCTGCCTGTCGGCGACAGCTGGCCTTGCGCCGAGGCCTTGTCGTCAACCGGTTCGGACAACGTCTGTGCAGAGCGTAGCGGCATAATCAGATTCGATAGCTGAGGCAGATTTGCCAGGCTCGTACCACCAGTGCCCCCCTGGCCGGTCACGAGATTGCGCAGAATGGTCGCCACGCCAGCCGTTGTGATCTGCTGGTCGCGATAAGAAATGACGCGGTCATTGACCGCGGCATGCTTCAGACGGAAGACCCGCATCTGCTGCTGTGGCTGTGGCAGCGGCAGCGTCGCTACGGCCCATACCACCAGGTCGACATAGGATGGCGGACCTGACACCATCGCCACCCCGCGCTCGGGCAATTCTCCCCAACCGAATTTCGGCTCGACGATACCAAGGTCGGTCAGCGCCTTGCGAAACTCCGGCAGGCTGATGCCGGCCGGAGCAATCGCCCGCGTCGCCGTTTCGAAGTTGCGGCTGACGTACAGCGTGCCGCCGTAATAGAACCACTGCAGGCCATAGCCTGAAGACAATTGGTTGAGAAACTCGGTCGGGCTGGCGCTGGTGTAATTGCCGTTGACGCGATCCGAACGCGCCATGACGGATGCTGACGCCTGTAGCTCGAGACCAAAGTTGCGGCAGAATGACGCCAGCACTTCGGGCAGTTCCTGCTTGTCAGCGAGATAGGTAAAGCTGGCGTCCGGCCAGGGCACAGGCGCCGCTGCAGCCATCGGCGCGACAACAACGCAGCACGAGCAGGCAAGCAACCACCGGCGCAGACACATGAGGATATTTTTCATTGTCATTGTCGACCTCCCCCAACCAGACATCACCGGTACTTCCACCACGCTCCCAGGCCGCTGCACAAGCACTTTGTGATCACAAGACGCGGAAAATCCGACGCCAGTCGGCCAGCGAATTCGTGAATGCCTCCAACGCTGCCTCGAATTCCTCGATCGAGGCATCTGCCGGCACCCTGCGTTGGATCAGGATTTGTGATTCATCCTCCGACAACACCGGCACCTCCGCATGCTCAGTCATCCGTGCCCATGACGCGAACAGGCAGCGCTGGATCAGCTCGTCCGCGTCACCAGGCCGCAATGGCAACTCAAGCAAGCGGCTTTCAAGCACCAGATCACCATGCGGCGCCGGTCGGCAAAAGACGCGATACCGTCCGTCGAGCGTGACGACGACGGCACCATCCATGCGCTTTTTCTGCGGCACGAGCTGCTGCCGTTCGAGGAAGCCCGATAGTCCGGTGTGCAAGCGATCCTGCATCACAATGCTCCCCTGTGGGCGTCGCCGGCCAGCTTGCGCAGCGCAATCAGCAGCTCTGCGATCGGCTCAATCAATTCCGACGGTATGTACTGGTCGATCTTCGCAGACGCCGTCAGCTCGCGTGCCAGATGAATGTTCTGCATGACCGGTATCCCGCATTCGCGCGCGATGCGCACCATCTGGTGGGCAACATGGTCCTTGCCCTTGGCTAGCACGACAGGCAGCGGCGTCACCTGATCTTCGTAATACAGAGCCACGGCGAGATGGGTCGGGTTCGTGACGACCACCGATGATTTGCGGGTTTTGAGGACCATCTCGCCCATCGCGATTTCTTTCTGCAAACCCTTGCGATGGCTCTTCATGTGAGGATCGCCTTCGAGCTGCTTGTACTCCTGCTTGATCTCGTCCATCGACATCATCAGCTGCTTGCGGTGCTGATAGCGCTGGAATACCAGGTCAGCCAGCGCAATCGCGCCAAACGCGATGAAGGAATAAATGACCAAAGTTCGAAGCATGTCGGCCACCGCGACGCCGGCGCTGATCAGACCCTTGGAGGGAATGAGGATCAGCGCAGGGAGGGAATCCCGGATGACCATCGCGATCAGGATGCTCAGGAAGACGACCTTCAGGATGGACTTGATGAATTCGATGAAATTCTTCATCGAAAACATCTGCTTCAGGTTACTGGCCGGATCCAGACGCTCACCCTTCGGCACCAGCGCCTTGAACGCCAACAGCACGCCGGTCTGCATGACTTCGCCGAAAACACCGACCAAGATGACCAGAATGATGAAAGGTGCCAGTACCTTCACGATCATCAGCAGCATCTGGTCAATCTCGATCCGGACCGCATCACGGAACTCCAGCCCGTACAGCTGTGCTGGAAATTGCATGACCTCGACCAGGTCCCGCACGAAAGTGTCGGCATTGCCAAGCAGGTAGCCGAACAAGGCCCCGACCAGCAGTGCCTGCGTAAAGTCCTTGCTTTTGGCGACTTGTCCTTCCTCGCGTGCCTGCCGAATCTTGTGCTCGGTAGGTTGTTCGGTCTTTTCGCCGCTCATGTCGCCCCCCGAACCAGCAGTGAACGAATAGTATCGAGGGCGCGCGGCACGAAATCGATGTATTCCTCATTCAGGTAGCCGAACAAGCTGCTGACATAGACGCTAAAGACGAAGATCGCGATCGCGCTCTTGACCGGCATCGCCAGGAAGAACACCTGCAACTGCGGCACGAAACGACTGACGATACCCAGCCCGACTTCGGCCAGGAACATCGAAAAAATCACCGGCGCACTCAGCAGCACAGCCAGCCACATCAGCTTGTCCATCAGACCCAGCAACACGGTCGGCATCTGATCGGAAAATTTTGGCAGCATCTGGTAGACCGGCCACGCCTGATAGCTTGCAAAGACCAGCTCCAGCACCAGCAACAAGCCGCCCGTCATCAGCAGGTAAACCAGCGCTGCCTGGCTAAACAGCTCGCCCAGGGGCGAGGTGTCATGCCCGGTCAACGGGTTGATAGTGGCCGCGATGCTTGCACCGCGCTGGTTGTCGATGTAGGCGCCCATGATGTCCATCGCCCACAGCGGCAGTGCCACCAGGAACCCGAGGAAAAAGCCGATCGCCGACTCCTTCAACACCACGGCCAACAAGCGTGTTCCATGCATGGTCACGTTCATCGACTGATCAACCAACGAAGGAACGACAAAGACCGAGAAAGCAAAGGCGGTGCCGACACGCAACAATCCCGGCAAAGCCTGCCGATTGAACATGGGCAGCACAGAGAACATGGCCAGCATGCGAGGCATCGCGTAAAACACGGCAGCCAGCCATTGCGACGGATAGGTGAGCATCATTGTTTCCATGTCAGCGCACCAAATCGGGAAACTTTTCGAAAATCATTTCGGTGTAATTGAAGATCTCGCCGCCCATCCAGCGCGCCGTCAGGTACAGCGTCAGTCCGACGGCGACCAGTTTCACGCCGAATGACAGCGTCTGCTCCTGAATCTGGGTCAATGCCTGCACGAGACTGAAAAGGATGCCGACCACTGAGGCCACGACAATCGGCGGCAGCGACAAGATCAGCACCAGCAGCAGCGCCTGGATGACATAGGTGACGAGATCGGCAAGTTCCATGGGGTCACCGGATATAGGTTTGAACCAGTCCGTGGATCAGCTTCGACCAGCCATCGACCATCACGAACAGGAACAATTTCAGCGGCAGCGATATGGTGATCGGCGACACCATCATCATGCCCATCGCCATCAGGATGTTGGAGATGACGAGATCGATGACCACGAAAGGCAGGAACAGCAGGAAGCCGATCTCGAAGGCTGAGGTCAGCTCCGACACCACGAAAGCCGGGGTTACGATCAATATGTCAGACTCGCGCGCATCTTCGACAATGTCTGGGGGCCACAGCTTGCGGGCCGTGCCAAGGAAGAATTGCCTTTGGTCGGACTTGCTGTTGGCGACCAAAAATTCGCGCAAGGGTTCGGCGCTTTTGCGAGTCACAGACAGCAGCGTCTTCACCGACATGGTCGGATCTTTTTCCTCGGCGACCACTTCAGCGATCCGGTAGCCTATTGGCGCCATCACATAAGCCGCCAGCAGGATGGCCAGCGCATAGATGGCCATGTTCGGCGGTGCCTGCTGCACACCCAGCGCATTGCGTACCAGCGACAGCACGACGGCAATCTTCAGGAACGAAGTGGTCGTCACCAGGATCAGCGGCAGCAGCGCGAACAGACCCAGCGCAAAGGCCAGTGCTACCGGATCGATACTGCGCATGGAGCGCCTCCTTTGTCATGTCGCCGGATCGCGCCGGCGTCCTTGGTTATTCACTTGCCGGCGGTGTCAGGCTCAGTACCGCCACCCCAACCTGGCCATCGATGTCGACCAGTTCGCCCTCTCCGATCACCTTGCCATTGGCGCGGATGATCACGGCCCGCCGCAGCTCCCGCCCCAGGTCGAACACATGCCCGGGTCCCAGCACCATCAGCTCGGATAAAGTCAGCTGTCGCTCGCCCAGGTCGAAGTGCAGGCGCACCGGCAGGTCGCCGAAGCCCGTGCCCTCCTCCACGCCTTGCTCGTCGAGTTCTTCCATGATCTCTCCCGGCTCCTCCAAGATCGTTACTTGCGTCCCGCTGATCGAGGCCAGTGCGCCCAGCCGTCCCATCGTCACGACGATGCGGTCAAGCCCGCTGCCTAACCAGCATTCGTCGAGCAGGACGACATCACGCCGCTGCAATTGCCGCAGGCCGGCGAGGGACAGGTCAGTCCAGCCTGCGCAAAAACGCACCGGTACCGGCAGTGCCCCCCAGTCCTGCCCTGCAATCGTCAATGGCACCTGGCGCACGGCACTCGCAAGGTAGCCCAGCCCCGTATCGTCTAACCAGAGCTCACCATGGATCGCCGTGTCGCCGTCATCCAGCGTGAACCCTACGCCGTGCCGACACACAGTGTGTGCTTCCGTCGCCTGCTCAACCGCCCGCAGGCTGAAGCGCTTGCGCGTTGTCGACTCCACCAGTTCGGCGAGGTCCCCGAAAGCGGCTTCAATGACGATCGGCTGCAAGTCCGGCGGCAGTCGGCGCAAATCATCGACCTGCAACACCTGTCGTCCCACCTGCGCAGCCCAACCCGGATCAATTTTGGCCAGCACCGGTGAGCCGCCCCAGTCGATATCCAGCGTCATTAGTCCGTGACGCGATCTGTCCAGCGGGCAGAAGTGCACCTGCCACTGTGCATCCAGCCAGTCGAAAGGCAAGGCCTCCCGGCGGCACGCAAGCTGCCGCCAACTCGCCGCGGCCGTCCGGCCGACCTGCCGCAACCGGAGGGGCGCATTCATGCGTTCGCTCCTGCAGGCCACGCTTCTTCTGCCAGCAAATGCTGGCGAACACTGCCAAACAATTTCAGCCTCAAACGGCGTTGCAGTTTTTCGCCGAGCGTTCGCACTAGCCGCGGCAATTGCTGCGCCAGCCAGCGACAATCATCGTCATTGCCGACCCACAGTGAATATTCCAGCGCACCTTCCGATTCAATGACGCCCAGCTCTGCATCGCGCAATACCGTCGGCCGCAATGCCAGCCTGACTTCAGATGACCAATCGGTGCGCTTCAATTCCGCCGCTTGCAGAGCAGCCGACAGTTCGAATGCCAGTAATTCGACGCTGGCGTCATCCAGGGTGCACACGCCATGCGAGGCTGAAGCGCCGGCAATGGAACTCGCACGATTGCTGTCGCCCATGCCCTCATCAAGCTCGATGCGATCCCCGACGTCGTTTTGCGATCCGCGGCCCTGTCTCATCAACGCTTGCAGTTTCCGAACGTCTTCGCTGCGGCCCGCCGGCTGTGTCGGCTCTGGCGATGTGCCTTCAGGCAGGCACAGGGCTAGCGGCCCAAGATCGACATGGATGCGACGGCTGCTCACGCAGGCTCCTTCGGGTCGGCCCGCATCTCACGGCCGGCTCGCGCTAGCACATGGCGAATTTCAGCGGCCTCCTCGACTTCCAGCTCTTCACGCCGTGACAGCTCAAAGTCGCGTTCTTCATGCACTGTACGGAGCATCTCGCCGAACTTCTCTCGCATCCGAACCGCGAATTTGTGCTCTTCGCGTGCGCCGCGCTCATGCTCGGCTGCCTCTTCCTGTCGCTCCTTGGCCTGCTCGACTTCCTGCACCAATGTGTCGATGCGCTCCTTCATCAGCTGGATGTCAATTTGCACGTCTTGTATGTCCTTGAGCAACACGATCCGTTTGCAGAGATCTGCAAACAGTGCCTGCTCCCGTTGTCGACTTTCTTCGCGGTAGTCACGCAATACCTTCTTTGCTAGTACGACGGCTTCCTCGGCAGCGCGCAATAAATCACGCGCCTTGACCAGCGCGCGCTCCGCTTTTTCCTCGCGAAAAATCTTTATCTTCAGCAAGTCGGTCAAGACATCCATGTCGCACTCTCATCGAACACTTAGTCGCCATGCAAATCAAAGTTTTGAAGCACTATTTAGTTGTCAAAACGCTACATCTTGTCGTTTTGTAACGAAGCATGGGGAGCGGTTCCTTCTTTCTGACGGGAAAGAAAGCAAGCCGGAAGGCTGGCCGCCATACGCCTGAGAGCAATCAACGGGCGCCTGCAGCAGGGGCGTCCGAGCGATAAGCCGGACCGAAATATCAGGAAATGGCGGCGTTCATTTGGGCGATCGTGTCGTCGAAAGGCACGTGCTCATCGGTCGCCTGTTTCAGGAAGCCTCGAATACGGTCAATGCGGTCGATGGCCTGGTCGGCCACGGCATCGGCACCCCGCTTGTATTCGCCTATCTTCACCAGCAATTCGACTTCCTGGTACTTGGCCATCAGTTCGCGCAGGCGGCCTGCGCTCTGCTTGTGCGCAGGTGTGGCAACCATGTTCATCACTCGGGATACCGAGGCCAGTACGTCGATTGCCGGGTAGTGATTCGCCGATGCCAGCTTACGCGACAGGATGATGTGACCATCGAGGATGGACCGCGTTTCGTCAGCGATTGGCTCGGTCATGTCATCGCCCTCAACCAGCACCGTATACAGTGCCGTGATCGAGCCCTTATGGCCCATGCCAACCCGCTCCATCAGGCGCGGCAAGGTCGCGAACACACTGGGCGGGAATCCACGCCGGGTCGGCGGCTCGCCGGCAGCGAGGCCGATCTCGCGCTGTGCACGTGCGAAGCGCGTAACCGAGTCCATCAGGAACAGTACCCGCTTGCCCTGATCGCGGAAGTATTCAGCGATGGCGGTGGCCACGTAGGCAGCCTTCGATCGCTCCATCGAGGATTTGTCCGACGTCGCGCAAACAATGACGGCCTTGCGTCGCCCCGCTTCACCCAGTTCATGCTCAAGGAATTCACGCACTTCGCGGCCCCGTTCGCCGATCAGTGCCACGACTGTCACATCGACCTCCGCACCTTTGACCAGCATGGCCATCAGCGTCGACTTGCCACCACCGGCTGCGGCAAAAACTCCCATGCGCTGCCCTTCGCCGCAGGTGAGCAAACCATCGAGGGCGCGTATGCCCAGCGACAGCGGGTGCTTGATGATGCGCCGGCGCAGAGGGTCGGGCGCTCCGGTCAGGACTGGGTAATAGCGAGATACGTGGAGTGGACCGTGGGTCGCCACATCGATCGGGTCACCCATGCCATCGAGCACGCGCCCGAGCAAGGCATTCCCGACTGGAACCATATGAACATGCCCGGTCGGAATCACTTCGGTATCACCGGAAATGCCCTGCATATCGCCCATTGGCATCAGCAAGGCCGATCCTTGTGCAAAGCCAACGACTTCGGCCTTCATATCGAATTCTTCGCCAGGGCTGTGAAGTACGCAGATCTCGCCTATTTTCACCGAGGGAATGACTGCCCGAATGATGGTGCCTGTTACTTCGACCACCTTGCCCCGGATGCGCGCTACTTGCGCTTGGGCCAGCGCGGTCTGCAGCATGTCTGTGATGTAATTGAAATGATGCAGCGGCATGGGTCGATCTGGATCAGGCGGGTGGTTCATTCCCATCGTCTCCGCATCAGGTGGATTTCAGCCAGTGCACTAGCCTCAAAATGCGAGCGACTACACATTGCCAGCCACTCTGCTCCGCAGGTCGCTAAAGGCCTTCAGTACGTTGGCCGCCGCATCGAAGTGATAGTTGTAACTGACGAGCAGGCTGTTGACGAGCAATTGCTGCGATGCGTTACGCTGCGTGACCTGCAAGGCCGCCTCGCTGAATTTTCCTCGGATGTCGCGCAAGGTGTCGGTGCTCGGCGCGAAGAGCAAGGGTTTGTTCAACGGTGTTACGGGCTTGATTTCGTCAAACGTGGCAAAGGTCACGCCGAAAACGAAGGGGGTCTTGATCCGATAATATTTTCCGTCACCGGATTGAACGATTTTTCCTACCTCGGTTTCCTGGAAGACGTTCGTTGTCGCAACAGGCAGATTCCCAAAGAACAGGCTGCCCGAACCATTAGCCGTCACCACTTGCCACTGAATCGTATCGCCAGTCACCGGGGTAAGCTGGTACTTGGTGAACAATTGGCTGACGGCGCTGTCGCGCGCCAGCGCGACTTGCGATAGCCACGTCTGGTATTGATTGGCGTTGAGCGGAACGGCAAAACCCTCAGTCTTGACAAGCACGATGTACTGACGCTGCTGGTTGATCTCGATGTAATACTGCTGGGCAAAAGGATCAAATTGCGGGGGCGTCGAGCTGACGACAACTTTCATCGTCAAGTCGCTGGGACTGGTCTTGTAGGTAATGCGATAGTTTGTGGTACCAACAAAGTTGGTCGAACCCACATCCGTATGCATTTGATTTATACCAATATAGAAATCGATCAGGCGCTGAATCGTGGCATCGGAAGTGTTAGGTGGTAGATTCCCGTTCGGGAAAGTATTCGCGAGATCCGAAATGTCCCATGATGCGCCGATCTTGAGCGTGGACGTCGCCACATTGACCGACATGGGAATGAACGCGCTTTCCGAAAATTTCGGCATCAGGTCGCGCAATGACTCGATGGCAGCGACCTGCTCCTGCAGCACCTGCGTTTGCGCCCGCAACTGATTGCCTTGATCCGATCCCAGCGACGCAAGCTTTCCGACCGCCATGTCTGTCAGCGTCGCATCGGTCAGTATCCATGGTTTATTGACGCTGTAGTCAGTAATGATCTGGAATTCCGCCATACATCCTCTCGAGGCTGGTTAAATCAAGCTGTTTGTTTACCGTCGCTGCCCCGGGAATGCCGCGCCCAGCTGGAACGGCCGCCCCTCACGAACAGCGCGTACGGCGTCGGCCACCACCTGGCCTACGCCCAAGCCATTCTGCAGCCCATCGTCGCCCGAACCACCATCAGAGCCAATACCGATGCCACGCACAAGCCCTTCTACTTCGCTGCCGACCCTGTGCCTGGCCTTTGCCCGCAACTCTTCCCGTTCCGCTTTCAACACCCGCAGCTGACGCAAGGCCTCGGCCAATTGCTCGTCGCGCGCGGTGCGCCGTTGGGTCAGGTTTGCTGATTCATCTTGCACCGCGGTCCGGTGGTCATCGACCACGACTTCCAGTTTGTCAGCCTGCTTGGCAGCTTGCGCCAGCTCCAGCGCCAGTTGCACCTGCAACGCAAGCGCCAGGTTGACCAGAACGCTCAGGTAGCTGAACTGAACAGCTGTCGTGGTGCGGCGGTTCGCATAGTCGTCAAAGGTCGTATAACTGACAGTCTGGGTGACCTTGCCACTGCCATTGGTCGTTGATTTCACGAAAGTCGTGCTGCCCGGGTAAGGCGACGACCGTACGTCGGTCAGCACCTTGACGTCAACCAACTGCGTGTCGCTGTACCACGCGAAAGTCTTGGTCGGTGGCGTGCCATCCATGTTGTCGACCACAACCAACACTGGCGTCTGGATAGGCGCGTTGATGGGAATGCCCATGTCGGTCAGTGCCTGATTGGTTTCGTTCGCTTCCTGCAATGTGGAGCCCAGCATCGGACCATCCGCCAGGAACAAGGACTGCAAGTCTGTTGTCGTTTTCGGCGTGCTTTCAAGCGAGGTCACCGTGACCGGCATGACGCCCGTAGCCAAGCCCTTGAAAAGTGACAGCCCCACCCCCGTGATCTTGCCAAGCATGTCCAGCAGGCGGGACACAGCTGAAACATTTTGCTGGATAGAATTCCTGATGGTGTCAGTCAAGGAAACCTGTACTGCATCCATGACGTTGACGGCATCTTCCGGACTTCCCACAAAAAAAGTTGAGATCGGCGTGGACGCCGGACTGCTCACTGCATCGACCATGGCCGCCTCCTGTTTGCTGAAGATTCGTCTGTCAGGACATCGCGTGCCAAGCGGCACTCAAAACGAGACGTGCATCAGATCATGCTTCGAAGCCGACGTCGCGATAACGGCGGCGCAGTCGCGCGCTGCGACTCCAGCACAGCCTGCTCTGCCTCGTCCAGTACCTTCCTCATGGTCTGCTCGACCATCAGGTCGATCTCGCGCTGGATGGCGGGATTGCCATGGTTCTTCAGGTATTCCTTCAACTGTTCCGGGGTAATGCCTTTCTCCCGGAAATAGTCATCCGTCCTTTTCAGGGCTTGCTCGGCCTGAAATACGACTTTCATGGATTCCCGAATGGCCTTGGCCGATTTTTCCTCAAACTCGTCTTTATCCATGCAGATTCCTTCAGGTGCGCCGGTTTTTTGGTCTTCACATGTCGGTAACCACGAGTAAAACCAGGTTCCCTTATGAAATGTGTATTGGGAACAAGACAGTTAATCGAGTAACCCAACCGTTGCGGAAAGAAATCTTTCAGCAGGTGTTCCATATCAGCAACCCACATCCCAGTCACCATGGTTCAGGCCACACGCATCCAGCACGGCTCCGGTTCGGTACAGGCGTCCGGTTCCGCCCATGAAGCAAATCGTTCCGGCCGCATGAATGGCGTCGCCGTACAGGTGCTTGAGGCTGAAGTCGATATCGATGACCAGATCCAGATCGAACGATTCAAACGCGAAACGGGTCTCGATGGCGCGCTGGATCACAAACAGCTGGCCGACCGACGTCTGGGTCTGGGCGATCGCAGCAGCGGCATGGATGCCGGCGCTTCCGCCCGGTTCTCGCGCGCGTTTGGCAATAACAAGGCGAGCTCGCGGCTGGCACAGTCCTACCTTCAGGCCTTCCTCGGCAAGGAGGCGCGGCCGAAGCGTGAACCCAATACCAGCGAGCTGGCCAATCATTTCGTCGCGCTGCAAACACTGGCCGACGCCTTGCGCGGCAGCGATGATGACTTCGTCGCCCGGCTGACGCCACTGACGAAAGGCACGGGCAATCTCTCGGAGCTGACCGAGCGGCTGCGCGAGGCTGGCGACGATGCGAAGGCGATGCAGGAACTGTTATCGGATGTCGAAGGACTTCCGGAGGAGCAGGAACAGTTGGGCAGCATGATGAAGACGCTGCGCTTCCAGCCCGACCAGCTCAAGCGCAAACTCAGGGATGCGCAGAAGCTGCCTGATCCGGATGCCCGGACACGGCAGGAATTGCAGGAAGCCGTCGAGGACGAGCTGCAGGAGCTGCAGCGCCAGCATGGCAGTCATCTTCGCGCCATCGACAATGCATTACGCAATGCGGGCGACCAGGCGACGGCGGGACTGGCCGAGAGCTATGCGGAGTTAGTCCACGACGAACAGTCGGGCTTCGCCCGTACGCTGGAGAAGCTGGTGGCCCGGCACACGCCCGCCGAGCTTAGCAAGAAGATCATCCCGCTGATGGAAAAGACCCTGGCCAATGAACTCGGTCTCGGACAAGACCAGCGCTCCATCGACTCGGTGAAGCTCGAGGCCCTGCTGAACGAACTGGCGCACATCCACATCTCGGCGACCTTGCTCGAAAAGATGGGTAACCTCGTTTCTTCGCTGAAGAGACTCTACGGTGTCCCTGCCTGAGCGCCGCCTCGATGAGCAAGGGCTCTTGCTCGCCCTGCTGAAGACCATCTCGGGTGGCTGGATCTCGCCGTCGCATTTCGAACGCATGGCGAAAGACTTCACCATTCCCGATGGTGGACCGACTATCTACTTCCTGACTGGTCTGATGCAGATCGTCCGCGAATTGCCCTTCAAGGTCTTTGCAGATGATGCGGCGCGCAGCGCACTGCTGGATGCATTGCAGACGGCAATCGATACCGCCATCAGCCGCGAAGAGGCGGCACTGGATGGGCTGCCACCTCCGACCACCACACCATGAGGCCTGACCATGGACTGGATAGCACAGATCGTCAACGACTTTGGCAAGCACATCGGCCTGCCGGAACTTGCGATTGACGACAACGGGCGCCTGCGGATGTCGCTGGAAGACGGGACGGGGATGGGCCTGTTGCGCCTCTCCGCCCTGCCCAACCCCGAGATTGTGGTCTACCGCTCTTACCCGCTGGCTTACCTGAACGCGCCGTCCTTTCGTGCGGCCTTGCGCCTAGCCGACTTCCGCCAGCCGAATGCCTGGACGATCCAGGCAGGGATAAGCCAGCGCGATGTGATGCTGGCGATGCGCATACCGGAGCGGGCGTTCTCGACGTCTTCACTAGAACATGCATTAAACAGGCTGGCTGAACTGTTTAATTCAATAAGATGATCGTTTGGCGAGCCCATGGCCAACTGAATATTCGTCACACCTGCTAGTACCCAGAAAAATTTGGCAAAATCATCAAAGTCGCGACGATGAGCCATTCGTGACTTCCGTCACCTCTACTCTGGTGAATTACGAATCCCCCGTGCTGTCCATGCCGTCAACTTCGATAGACGATGATCCGTCCGTGCTTATTGTTTCGTCCACTTCCAGCCCCTGATCAGTGCTAAATACATTGCGCTGAGTCTGAAGCCGACCTTGCCTGACTTGATTGACCTGCTGCGTGAACCTATTCATCGCATTATGAAAAATTTGAGCATCTTCGTGATCCCACTGGCTAGTATCCGCCGTACCCAAAGTTTGCTTGAATTCATCGGTAGCACGGAACGCATAACCGACGGAATTTAAAGTGCGATCTAAGGCCTCACAGATAGGCTTCAATTCAGTTTCTTTGTTATAGTCCTTTATCAAAGCTTTGATTTCCCTGAGAAGTTCACTCATCGCATCCCGCAAGGCTTTCAATTCGACGTTCAGTTCCGCCACCGATTGTTTCCAGTCATCTTGAATCTGCCTGGCCCGCGGCAATGGATTGGGCTGACCGTTCACAACTCGAAAGTCTGGAGGAAATTGCGCATTCGGTTGGCGAATTGCGGCAGCTTGCTGCCGGGTTGGGCCTGCAATCTGGTTCGGTACAGCCGGGAGACCTTGCTGCTGGTTCTGACCGTGCCCTGAATTGACGGGACCCATGACTGGCTCCTAAGCAAAGATAAAATTTGGCAATTCACGCAAGCTGCAAGGGATCAAGCCGCTCGGACTCAGTAGCCGCTTCCTGCTTCAGGAAGCGCGTTTCAAGCCAGCGCCGGCCATGCCATACTGTCTCCGTCATCTTGGATAACAGGCTCGATCCATTCATGTCATCCAGCGACTGCGACAGTGTGTAAATGACTGACCTGCCGTCAGCATCGAGGCAGAACACTGTTCCATCGATTTCCGCGAGGGCGGAATTCATTTGCAAAAGGCGTTCGACGATAGCGTCGAATCGCCCTTCCGGGATCTCGCCGAAATGGCATTCGATTAGAACCCGGTTCGGCTGGTTTTTCATCGAATGAACCACGGCAAAGTCGAAATTCCCGTACATCATTTCCATCGCCAGTTCTTCACCCGGATCCGGCTCCTGTTCGCGCAAGGTATAACCAAGCGCGGCCCGCAGTTCATCAACGACTTGCAAGAAGCGCTGGCGACATTGGTAAGCATCGACCATGGTGTTCAATTCTCTTGATATCCGTGATAGGCAGCGTTCAGGGCAATGCCAGCGACGGCAAGGTGTCATGTGCATAGGCCTTCTCACCCGCACTGACAAAGCGGTCACGCCAGCTGCAGGCATCGGGTGCCACTCGACGCAATTTTTCCAGCAAGGCTGATGGACGCGCCTGATCAAGATCTTCGTAGTACATGCACCGAATTTCATTACCATCGGGCGCGATGCCAAAGGCCGCTTCATGCGCACGGGCCAGTGTCAGGTTTGCCTTCAGCATCGTCAGCATTCCCTTGGCACCCATCTCAGGCGGAACCTCACCCAGCCGGCATGCAATGAGTACGCGTGAAGCCATGTCATTCGGTGAGTGCAGCAATTCGAAGGCTGTCTGGTCGACCTCGAGCTCCATCGCCAACGGCAAACTGTCTTCATGCAGCATGGCGGGTGGGGGAAAGCCCAGCTCCCGAAACACCCCTTCGCACAGCTCGATGAATTTCGCACGCCAGGATGGTTGAATCATGATCACGCTCCCGAGAATTCGGCGTTGGGTGTCGCGATTTGTTGATTGGTTCCGATGACAGCTGCGCTCGCCACCTGCTCGCCCCTGCTGCTTTTGGCGTCCATTTGAGAAGAACCGAACACTCGCTCGAACGTTGTCCGCAGTGCCTCGATTTGACCCGACATGCTCGCCTCCACTTGCCCGATGTCCGATTCGATGACGCATGCATCGTCAGCGATGCCAGGTTCTGCGATCGCTTCGATGTTCTCTATGCCGGGATAGGCCTCCTGTAGCCTGTGGATGTTCCCCTTCAAGTCATCGATTCGTGACGGATGTACCTTGACCGTAATGTGCTTCTGGTTTCGCACCAGTGCTAGAGAATTGCGGACGACCTTGATGACCTTTTCCCTATCGTCGAAGTCATTGGCAATGCGCCGTACGGCATCCATCACGAGATCGACCATCTGGGCCTCGACTTTCGCGAAATAATCGACGGTCTGGCCAATGATCTCGATCATGTTGGCGGTCTGCTCCAGTCGGGCAGCCTCACGCCCCTCGCGATAGCCGCGCTGCTGTTCAGCCTCAAAGGCCGACAGTGCAGCGCCGATGATCTGGTCGCGTCTTGCAACACCTTCGGCCATGGCCTCCCGGGCCTTTCGGCAAGTCCAGAAATCCTGAGCCTTGATCACCTTGCCCTCCGCATCGGGTCGGCTCAATTCCTGATCAGCGCGATGGATGAACACCATTCCCCCTCAATGACATTGACTGCGGTCTGTACTAGGCGCCGTGCGATATCGTCGTCCAGCGTCAGTGGTGGCAAGTCGCTCGGCAGCTTCAGCAGAAAGCGCTCGCGCATGCCCTCCGGCATACGGCGTGCATCACCAGTCATCAGCGAATAGCCCAGATTGAGCGGATCGTGTGATTTCAATTCTGGAAGCTTGCCGATGGAAAGCAACGCCGCACTTGTCATCGCAAAGCGATAGGCGTCGCTCCCCAGCTTTTGCTTCCACCCGAGCACCTGCTCCCGCGACAGGCTGTTACGGACGCTGGCGCCGAGAGCGAGTGCGCCGATGTGCATCGCGAGGCGAGCCAGGCGATCCGTCGGTAGCAAGGCAAGCACCCAAGCTGCATGCGGTATGTCGAAACATGGCGCACTGGAAATTCCCGCACGCTCAAGTACTTCCTCCGACAACCTCTCCTGCACCCGCCCTGCCCGCCACAACCGTTCAGGCAATTCCGGCAGCAATTGCGCCCGACGATCTGGATGCAAATACGTCGCAGCACGGAAATTGAACGCATAGATGGCAGTAGTAAGCGGCGCCCCGAGGTCAAGGACAGCCTTGAATCCAGCGGCCTGCGCATCCATCAACCGCCTCCGGTCGATGCCGCCGGAGTAGGCTTGTTACTGCTCCCCATCAGCTTGCCCCATCGCATCCAGGCGAAGAAACCCAATAAAGCGAGCAAGGCCAGCACCAGCGCGCAGCCGCCCCAGATCATGTAAGGATTGGCGGGCTTGCCATCCGCTGAGATGGTGCCCAGCATGGAAGGCACGGGGCCGCCCGCTGACTCAGGGGGTTTCGGGCTGGCAGCCAGCATCACGACCGTCACCTTGTCGGCCGACAGCCCTGGAATGCTGTTCGAGACCAGCCGCTTGACTTGCGGGATGGCATCATCAAGGTTGTAGCCTGCCTTGTGCTTGATGAAAACGGCTGCTGACGACGGCATGGGGGGGTCGCCGCCACTGCTGCGTTCGGGAAGTACAACATGCACACGAGCCTTGATCACGCCATCAATCTGAGACACGGTGGCTGACAGTTCCTGCGACAGCGCCCACAGATAGCGCGCACGTTCTTCCAGCGGCGATGAGATCAGACCTTCCTTGCGAAAGACATCGCCCATCTTCGCGTAACGTTCATGCGGCAAGCCTTCCGAATTGAGGATGGTGATCGCGCGTGCCACCTGTGATTGTTCGACATCGAGGCTGACCACACCCTCCTTGCCGGGCAGCTTGCCGGCGCCGATACCTGCCTGCAGCAGGACCGCCAGGGCTTCATTGGCTTCGGCTTCCGAGACGTCCTTCAGCAGCTCGACGCGGCTGCCGCAGGCGGCCACCAGCATGGCCAGGAAACCAGCCACCAGAACTGTCAGCAATTGGCGGGCAAGATGCTTCATTGGAGCTTGGACAGCGTATCGACGTGTTGTACCGCCTTCTGCACCCCCTTGCCGACGACCTCGATCTCCAGCGTCACGACAGCCATGTCCATCTGTAGCTTCATCATGTCCCGCAGGGTGAACTGCTCGGGTGATTTTTCCAGCGCATCATAAGCATGACCGACGTTGGTCTTGAACTCGGTCCCGATGCCATCCAGCCGAGCCATCAGGATCGTTCCCATCTCCTTGTTGCCTTGCCCCGGCATTTGCACCGGTTGCAGCGACTGCGGCGAATACACGACGCTGTCGGCGGGCATGTCCAGCAACTCGGACAAGCGTGCGCCACCTGCCTCCACCTCAGGGGTAACGGCGGGAAGACCATCCGTTGGCGTCACTGGGTCTGCCGGAACCAGCTCCCATTGCGCGAGTGCGGCAATCGCTTCTTGCATGATTCGCTCCTCCATCTGCCTGTACCGAACTACGGATGCTTTTGACCTCACTCTCCATTTGTGCCAACGCTGGCCGCAACGGATGCCGGCCGGGGCAGCTCGCCAGCGCGATGCCCCTCGGCGAGGCCGGACACGGATTTGACCAGCGCCTGCAATCCGGTTGCCAGCGCCATTCCCGACGGCAGTTCGCGCGCCATGGCATGTGCTTCGGCTGTACGGCCCGCCAGCTGCAATGCAAGCACCAGATAGGCGACGATCTCCGCATCCCCGGGGCAGGCGGCGAGCCCGCGCTCGCGCAGCACGTTGGCGGCGTCACCATACGCACCCACGCAAATCATGGCCAGCGCGAGGCCCACATATGGGAACGCCTTGTCCTTGCGCAGGACAGCCAGGCCTTCGAAGATCCGTATGGCCGGCACGACATGGCCTGAACGCGCTGCCATGAAACCCAGCGAAGACAGCAGCCGGATCTCGGCGGGCGACATCAGCATATCGGCGTTCAGGGCCTCGTCAGCCATGGCTAGTTCGCCTGTTGTTCGTGAAGCATTAACCGCAAGGTCTCTGCGCGACGCCGGACGCTGTCAAAGCGTGCATCGAGCTCGGTCATCCGCAGCAGCGGATCGAGTACGGCCTTGCACTCCTCCGCTTTGCCCAGCGCAGCGAGACACTCCGACAGGTGAATGGCGGCTTCGGCCGCTTCCGGTTCTTCAGGGTCCAGCGCCATCGCTGCTGCGAAGGCCGGAATCGCCGCGTCGAAGCGACATAGTCGTTTGCAGCACAGTGCAAATGCCATCATCAGCCGAGCGTCCAGCGGCCGGTACATCATCAGCACCTGGAACAAGCCAACCGCGCTTTCGAATTTCCCCTGTTGGTAAAGCGCATAGCCGATGCCGTACACGACCTCGATTTGCTCGTCGTTGAATCGGGCCACACAGGGAAGCGCCTGCAGCTTTTCGCGCAGTTGATGGAAACTGTCGAGGTCGCCATACAGGTCCGGCGCCAGCGGCACCCTGGGTTCGGGTGGGGAGACAAGCTGGTTCATATCGATCTCGATATCGATGACATCGAGCTGGACATCGACTGCTCGATCGCCTGGATCATTTGCAGTGCACTTTTCAGCGAATCACGCAGTTGCTGATACGCATCCAGCGATGCCTGCTCGCCCGAGGTGGCGAGATTCTTGGCCAATGCTTCCTTGTCGGCTTCCACTTGCGTGATCGATGCCGCGAACTTCATCGATGCCGCGACCATATCCCCGGAAGCACGAAGCGCGCCGGAAACGCCTTGCCAGAGGTCTTGCCGCGCTCGCGCCAACTGGGTTATCTCGTCGGCTTCACGATTCAAATTGGTGATTTCCTGTCGACTAATATCCATCTGTCCTTCCAACGCCGACACCTTACGTTCGGCGGCATTTATATCAGACAGCTTAGCTTTAGCCGTTTCATAGGATCGCAACTCTTTGCCGATCAGCCTCCTCCCTTGTGCAATCTTGGCGTCACCATTAGCAACGATTTTTTTCGCGCCAGGCTTGGCCGACTCCAGATGCGAAAGCATTTTTTTGGATTCGATCAGATCGACTTGTCCGGGCTTCAAATCCTTTGTCTTGCTCCAGGCTTCAGCAGTTTTTACATGCGCGCCCTTAATTTTGGCGATGGACTTGCCGGACATAACCGTGCTTAGCACGCCGGTCACGCACTGCATGCCAGCGGATACCATGTCACCAACCAATTGTTCTGTTGCTGCCAGCTCGCGCTTCTTGAACTCTGCTGCCGCACTGGCGACCGTCGCATTGCGCTCCTGGATGCGCTCGGCAGATTTGTTCATCGCCGCCTTGCGCTGCATCTCGACCAGGATGGCCATGATCGACGAAATGTCAGCGATAATCGTCTTCTGCACATCGCGAATCGCATCATTGACAGCAGCCAACTGTTCCGTGCGCTGTGCCATCTGCTTCGGCGGCGGCAGCTTCGCCCAATCCTTACTGCTGATGAGTGCCTTGATAGCCTGCGCAAACTGGCCGCTCGACACGTTCAGATTGCCGCTTTCGGCATCGATTGCCGCCAGAGTCCTGGCTGCAGCGGCTTCCAGTGCAGCCTTGTTGACCTTAGCGTCAGCTTTGTAATCGGCCGCCACTCCGGAAAGATTCGCCAGCTGCTGGGCCAGTCCTGGTGAAATCGTCTGGTTGCTTATTTCGGGCATGACAATTCTCCGTTGGCGAGTCTCAGCTCATGTTGGTCAGCCTGGATTGGCTGTCGTAATAGTGATTGTTGGTTGCAGCCAGGTTGGCATACAAGTCGGACAAGTTCTCCATGCGCTGTGTCAGCGCATCCTGATTGGAATCCAGCTCGCTCTTGATGACCTGCGCGAAGGATTCAAGCTTTTGTCGCTGGTTGTCAATCTGGTTCTTCTCGAACGTGATATTGGCCATCTGTACGCCATATGCGCCGCTTACCATTGAGTTCACGCCTCCGACCAAGTCGATTGAGATCTGCAAGGTCTCGGCACCTTGAGACGCGAGCTTTGCGCCCTGCTGCATCGTAAACTTGGCGACTTCCGTGCCGGCCTTCGCTGCCTCGGTTCCGGCTTTCGCCGCTGCGCCGCTGACTTGTGACAAGGACACGCCGCCGCAGGCGATCGTGCCGGCCGCGACCGCCACCATCGTCACAATCTGGCAGACCATCTTCGTATCGTTCAGAATTTTCTCTTTCTGGTCTGGTGGCAAGCTGGCGAACTTCGGGTCACTGGCGAGGATTTCCTGTGCCAGCCGCGACACCAGTCCCCCTAGCGTCAGGTCCATTTGCTTGCCCTGGTTGATACCGCCATCCATCAGATTGTTTTCCTTGGCCAGCCGGTCCGCACCATCGAGTATGGTGGCGGCCAATCCAATCGAGGCGCCCGCGATGGCTGCGGCACCGCCTCCCAGCGTGAAGATCGTCAGCAGCACTGCGCCCACCAGGCCAAGAACCGCGCCCGCCATCGACAGGCCAAAGCCGACATCGCCGCTGATTTTTTGCTCGCGCTGCTTTTTCGCCTCTTCGACCGCCTTGGCCGCCTTCTCCGCGAATTTCTGCAGCTTTTCTGCATGAACCGAATCCAGGCGCTTGGACGCATCTTTCAGCTGCGACATCAGGTTCTTCATGTCCGCAGTCGTGACCTTGTCCATCAGGCCGGCAACCAGGATGTTGGCCGTGTCGGGGTCCAGCGCAGCGGATGCCAGCGGCGGCGCGGCGCTCGCAGGCAAGCCACCCACCGGCCCTGCTGCCTTACCTGCCACGGTCACAGCAGGCGCATTGCCAGCCGTGCTAGCCAAAGTGGCCGCAACCGACGCGGCCGCGCCTGAACCCGAGACCTGTGCGCTGCCTCCAACCGCCGGCCCGGCAGGCGGTGGCGCAGGCTGACCGGTGTTTCGTATGTCCATGCCCATCGCTGAATCCTTAATGCAAAATTTCAGAACTGGTCGTCACGGCAGTGCGGCCCTGCACCAGCAATGCCACCAAGCCCTCGGCCTTGCGCTGCGTGTAATCGTTGCCGCCGTGCCGGGCGAGCTCGCGCGTTATTCGCTTGAGCAGCAAATGGGCATCTTCGCGCTGCCCAACGTGGACCAGACTTTCCGCAATCTGCACCGCAGTCTGCAAGTCACTGTCGTCATCAATGATGGCCAGTCCCAGATAGACCAGCGCCTCCTGATGCCGCCCCAGCATTTGCAGGCAGCTGCCGATGCCCTTGAAAGCTTTCATGAAGGTCGGGTCATGGAAGCTGATGAATGCGAACAGCTTCATCGCATCGTCGTAGCGGCCTTGCTGGTATTGCCCGAGGCCGATCGCATAGACCGCTTCCAGTTGCCTATCCTCGATGCCGAATGCCGCGCCAAGCTTTGCGCCGTTGGCCAGGTTGTCCAACACCTCCATGCCGCTCATGTCGCCGCTGACCTTTTTGGACGTTTTCATCCCCACGGCAGCCATCCTTCAGCCGCCTGAGCCGCGCAGGTTGTTGGTGACCGTTCCCTTGTTCTGGCCATCTTTCTGGATCACAGATGACGCCTGATCATTCGATTGCGTATACCGGTTGGTAATCGTCTGTAAGCGCAATGATTCTTGCTGTGACTTGTTTTGCTCGGATTCGCTGATCGTTTGCAAGGCCAGCGAAAAATTGGAGAGGTCGGCATTCGTGATCGACAGCGACGCCGTTACGGGTGGATTTGCTGCCATGTTGGCATTCAGGACAGCGATCCAAATATCAAACCTGACATCCTTGACGCCCAATGCCTTCATTTGCGTCAGGACGTCCAGACTTTCAGCCGCCGTAAATCCGAGAAAGGCGCGTGCGTCTGGCTTGCTGTCGGTTTGGTTCGTGTAGGACTTCACCTTGAGATTCAGATTGCCGATTTTCTCGATTTTTTTCGCAATTTCCTCGACCACCAGCTTTTGCAGGTTCACCAGCGTACCGAGAACAGCCGCCATCTTTGCGCTGACACGTGCAAGGTTGCTCAGTGGGTTCGATGTGTTGCTATCGTTCATCCACGTTTCAATATTGATTGGCGTTACCGGATCGAGTGCCATTTCCAGAACCTTCATAAAAATTCGATCAACGCACAAATTCAAATTTCCGCAATGAAATTTGACCTTTGAAGCTGAGTAACTCGGTTATTTGGGTTGTTCCGTTTGAAAGTGTCGCGTGTCCGGAACAAAGCCTTGCCCTGAGGGACTCAGTTGTTGCTTCTGAATCAAGATTTCGCCGGCTGATACCCGACCTGGCTTTTGAAACCCGTGGGTATCAAACCCGATGCTGGTCAGCCCGGTTCCATCAAGGAAAAAACACTTCGAATGTCGTCAATGATGCAGAGCGCGCGCCCCCCTCGTGTTTCCGCCTTCCATGCGGACAGTGGCATCGCCCGCATTTCACGGCATGCGGGGCCGGCAGTCAGTCTGCCCGTCCGCGCGGAGTTACAGCCGGCAGCCTTGAGCGAGCAACCGCAGCTGGACCGGCTGTTCGAGATGACCACGCTTGAAGATTTCATCCATCAGCGCCTGGCGCCCGACCTGAACGACCTCGCCTTGCTCGCCCCAGCCCGGTTTCGCGCTACCCTCGCCGCCACGCGCAAGGATGTGCTGCGCCAGGCCGGAAAACACCGGGCGCTGGCCCGCCGGCTAGGCATGCTGGCTGGCCTGCTGGATGAACAGGATGAACTTGTCCGGCTCGCGCAGTTATATTGCTCTGCACTGGTGCAAGGCTGAAGGCGGCGCTATGGACGACACCCTTCAGGTATTCAGCGACGAGCAGCGCGACTTGCTGCGTATGTTGGGCTACCTGCAACTGCAGCATGGCAGTCCAGGCAAGGCTGCCGCCATCTTCGATGTGCTTTCTGCAACCCAAACTTCTGATCCAATATTGGCGTTATCGCATGTATGTGCGCTGCTGCGATCAGGTCAATCCGCCGAGGCGCTGGCGGCATTGGAGGCTTCAGGCGCACAAGATTTCTCGGGCGAGCAACTGACGCTGGCCTGGCTGTTGCGCGGACAAGCCTTGGCGCGGCTGGGACGGGTCGCTGAAGCGGCACGGGCGATGCGTATGTTCATCCGGCAGCGGCACGCCGATGCGGCAAAGGCTTGAACGACATGGACGCCTTGTCGCTCACGCTCCAGTCCTTCCTGCAGAAGGTCGTGCGGCGCAACGACCTGGTACTGGCAACGCTGATCGTCTGCATCATCTTCATGATGATTTTGCCATTGCCGACCTGGCTGATCGATGCGCTGATCGCGACTAACATGTGCCTGTCGGCGATATTGCTCATGGTGGCGATGTACCTGCCTCAACCACTGGCTTTCTCGTCCTTCCCGTCGGTGCTACTGGTCACGACCTTGTTCAGGCTGGCGATCGGCATAGCAACCACGCGCCTGATCCTGCTGAACGGGGATGCCGGCCACATCATCTACACGTTCGGCAATTTCGTCGTCGGCGGCAACCTGGTGGTCGGCCTGGTGGTGTTCCTGATACTGACCATCGTGCAGTTCGTCGTCATCACCAAAGGTGCCGAGCGCGTGGCCGAGGTCGCCGCGCGCTTTTCGCTGGATGCGATGCCAGGCAAGCAGATGTCGATCGACGGTGACCTGCGGGCAGGCACCATCGACATGGACGAGGCGCGTCGCCGGCGCGGCGTGGTCGAGAAGGAGAGCCAGTTGTATGGCGCGATGGATGGCGCAATGAAATTCGTTAAGGGCGATGCCATCGCCGGACTGATCATCGTCGCCGTGAACCTGCTGGGCGGGGTGCTGATCGGCACGCTGCAGCGCGGCCTGACCGCTGGCGAATCGGTAAAGGTCTACTCCATCCTGACTATCGGCGATGGCCTGATCTCACAGATTCCGTCGCTGTTCGTGTCGATCTGCGCCGGCATGATCGTCACCCGCGTCACCAGCAGCGATGGCTCGGCATCCAACGTCGGCAGCGACATCGGCGCCCAGCTGCTGGCCCAGCCCAAGGCTTTCCTGATCGGCTCGGCCATCATGCTGGGCTTTGCCGCCATCCCTGGCATGCCGACGGTGACTTTCCTTATCCTGTCGGTCGTGGTGGGTGCGATCGGTTACACCTTCTTCCGCGGTGAGCACAAGGTTGTGGATCCGAAGACTGGCAAGCTGACGACCGTGCCGGCAGCCGGTGGCGACGGTCGGGCCGACAAGACAGGTGCGGCCGCCGATGCCGACGCATTCGCGCCGACCGTCCCGCTGCTGGTCGATGTCAGCGCTACGCTGGAAAAGGCTTTCTCGGCCAAGCTGCTGAATGACGAGCTGGTGAAAGTCAGGCGCGCGCTGTTCGAAGACCTCGGCATCATTTTCCCGGGCATTAACCTGCGCTTCAGCGATCAGCTGAGCGGAGAAGACTACGCGATCCTGGTATCGGAAATTCCGGTATCACAGGGACGCATGCGGCCGAAGCACCTGCTGGTGCGCGAGGCGCCGGAGAACCTGACCGCGCTCTCGATTCCCTTCGAGACCGACAAGGGCTTCCTGCCCGGCATACCGACACTGTGGACGCCGGCCGAACTCAAGGGTGCGCTGGCCAATGCCGGCATTCCCTTCCTTGACCCGACGCAGATGCTGTCATATCACATCGCGCTGGTGCTGAAGAAATACGCAGCCGAATTCATCGGCATTCAAGAGACCCGTGCGCTGCTGACCGACATGGAGACACGCTTCCCCGAATTGGCGAAAGAAGTGCAGCGCGTCATGCCGATCCACAAGATCGCCGAGATCCTGCAGCGGTTGGTAGGCGAAGGCGTCTCGATTCGCAACCTGCGCGCGGTGATGGAAGCGCTGATTGAATGGGGACAAAAGGAAAAGGATTCAGTGATGCTGACCGAGTACGTGCGCGTCGCACTGAAGCGTCATATCAGCCACCGCCATTCGGCCGGCCAGAACATCCTGCCGGCCTACCTGCTGGCACCGGCGGTGGAAGACACCGTGCGCGGCGCGGTACGGCAGACCTCGGGCGGCTCATATCTCGCGCTCGACCCGGCCACGTCACGCCAGCTGCTGGAAAACATCAAGACCACGGTTGGCGACCTGACCCGCTCGATGCACAAGCCGGTATTGCTGACTTCGATGGACATCCGGCGTTACCTGCGCAAGATGATCGAGCAGGATTTGTATGAGTTACCGGTACTGTCCTATCAGGAGCTGACGCCCGAGATCAACATCCAACCGCTGGCAAGGGTGGAGCTATGAAAACCCGGACGAAGTGCGGCGAACTTGTGGCTGAATCCCGCGATGCGCGCGTTGGATCAATCGTCGCTATCGGCCACCGCATCGTCCACGCTGTCGTACTCGTCGAACAGCGTAAGGAAGCCGCCAATGTCGAGCAGCGCCCTGACCTGCTCGCTGACTGCGGCAAACGACACCTGGCCCTGGCGTTCGCGCAGCCGTCGCACCGCACCGAGGATCACCTTCAAGCCATCGCTGCTGATATGGGTCAGGCCCGAAAAGTCGAACACCATGTGGCGTGCACCATCGTCGATGGCGGCGGCCAGAAGCTCGGCCAGTTCGCCGGCGGTCGGCTTGCTGACATTGCCGGTGGGCCGGACGATCACGGTTTGTGCGCGGGTCTCGATCTGCAGGCTCATGTTGGGCGGTTTCCACAGGTGATGTCTGGATTGTATCGACTAGCCCATGAAAGTTCATGTGGGTAATCCATGAAAATCGAACCTCATCTCCAATCCGTTCTGCCGCAAATCGAGTTGCGGGTGCTCTACGGGCCGCAGTCAGGCAGCCGGCTGGTACTCGCGCCGGGCGACTTCCTGCTCGGCGCCGGCGATGATTGCGCCATCATGCTGGCTGGCCCCCGCATCCGCGAGTGCCATGCGAAGCTGGCCTTTGATGGGCAGCAGCCCACCATTACGCCAGTCGATGGTGACGTGTACGACTCGCAGGGCAATGAGTTATCCGACACGATGCCGCTGACGTTGGGCATGCCCTTCGAACTGGGCGGCATCTGGATTGCCGTTGATGACCCCGACGCCCCCTGGCCGGACCCCGAGGCCATCGTCGCAATGGCCGGACTGGCACCGCCAGCGGCTGCAGCGACGACTTCGCCCACCCTGGCAGCCAACGCACCACCGGCCGACATGCAGGCCGAGCCTCCGCAGAAGCGTCGCGCGCGCTTCGTGCTGATGGGCGCGCTGTCGATGCTCCTCGGTGTGGCCGTCGCTGCGATTGCGATCTCTGCTTGGCTGGTCAACCGCGCACCGGCACCCAAGTCAACGGTCGTCAAATTCGCCCCCGGCGCTGAGCCGGCCGCCACCATCGAATTGCGCAAACTGCTGGCGGAAGTGGCTCCTGGCCAGATGATGACTGTAACGACGCGTGTGGACGGCACACCGAAGGTCGAAGGCTACCTGCCGAACCGTGCGATGGCCGAACGCGTGCAGCGCGCAATACGCAAGCTGTCCTCAACGCCGGCTGTGATGCTGCATGTCGATACTGACATGCTGGAAGCCGCGCGCAAGGTCGTCACGAAACAGAATTCACCAGCGCGAGCCATGTTGACGGTGAGCGAGGTTCGCAATGGCAATGTGCTGCTGTCGGGCGCAGTCGCCACTACCGGCGTGCGGGACAGCATCTTTGACGCGATCCGTGCTGAAGTGCCTGGCGTGCGCGACGTGGGCGGCAGCCTGTATACCGCCGAAGACCTGAGCGGCGTACTGCAAGACCGATTGGCATCGGCGGGACTGGCGGGCAAGCTGCAAGTCGTCGACAAGCAGCCGCAGTTCGTGCTGCGCGGACGCCTGACCGAAGCTGACATGTCGCGCTGGGAAAAACTGCTACTTGGTTTCACCGAAGACTACGGATCGCTGCTGCCGATACGCGCAACGATCACGGTACTGCAGCGCAAACCACCGGTGAATGTGCAGATGATCGTCGGCGGTGCGATGCCTTTCGTCGTCACCGACAACGGCCAGCACATCGGGCGTGGCGGCGATGCGAATGGCCACACGCTAAGTGCCGTGCGCGACAACGAAGTGATCTTCGACGGCAATGAGCGCTTCCGCATTCCGCGCTGAAGAATGCACCACTCATAAGATTCGGAAGTGTGACAAGTGAACGCGAAACAAGAACGGGAGCGAACGATGATTCCTGACGAAATGGTGGCCTCACTGGAAGATTTCCTACGGGCCGATGAAGACGGGGAACTGGCGAGAGAGATCATCGCGGCACTGGAGCGACTGCAATTGCGACTGGACGCCGAAGGGCAAAAGATGCACTTGCGTTCGACCTTCAAAGCCATCGACGCTGCACGTCAGGCCGTCCAGGCCGGAATGCTGGCGATGGTGCTGTATGGCGTCGGTGAACAACAGGCGGCAATACCAAAGACATAACGGGAGAAGCACATGGCTGGACCACTTGACAGTACCGGTCTCGACAAGATCTACGGCAGTATCAAGACGCCGATGGAAACGGCCGAGAACGACTTGCGAATATCGCTGGGCGACATTCCGAACGGTGGTGAAGTTACGACGGCGCAGCTGCTGAAATTGCAGTGGCAGATCGCCCGTTACACAGTCACGACGTCCGTTTTTTCAGCGATCATCAAGGAAATGGGTGACGCGCTGAAGCAGACGGCCAACAAAATCGGCTGAACGCCGCTGAGCGCGGCTGTGCGGACTGTCCACGGCTGGAAGTACAACGGCCGGCATCCCTTTCAGGCATGCCGGCCGCTGCGGGTGTCGCAATCGGTAATTAACCGAGGTGCTCGAGACGGATGCGGGTAACCTTACCTTCGACGGTCGCCAGCGCCTCGATCGCTGCGATCGCCGCATCGACCTGCTTCTCGCGTGTTTCGTGCGTGAGGATGATCAGGTCGGTCTCGGTCTCACCCTCGCCGGCTCCCTTCTGCAGCATCGCATCGACCGAGATCGACGAATCGGCAAGGATGCGCGTCACATTGGCCAGCACGCCAACCGTATCGGCGACACGGATACGCAGGTAGTAGCTCGACGTGATCTCGGCCATCGGCAAGATCGGCGTGTCCGACATCTGATTCGGCTGGAATGCGAGGAAAGGCACGCGGCTTTCCGGCGTCGCATTCAACTGGCGTGCGATGTCGACCAGGTCGGCGATCACGGCCGACGCGGTCGGCTCGGAACCGGCGCCCTTGCCGTAGTAGAGAGTCGCGCCGACGGCGTCACCCTGCACCAGCACCGCATTCATCGCGCCTTCGACGTTGGCGATCAGGCGGCCGGCCGGAATCAGCGTCGGATGCACGCGCAGCTCGATGCCTTCCGGCGTACGGCGCGCAATGCCCAGCAGCTTGATGCGGTAGCCCAGTTGTTCCGCATAGCGAATATCCGTGGCCGACAGCTTGGTAATGCCTTCCACGTAGGCCTTGTCGAACTGCACCGGCACGCCAAAGGCAATCGCCGACATGATGGTCGCCTTGTGCGCCGCGTCCACGCCTTCGATATCGAAGGTCGGATCGGCTTCAGCATAGCCGAGGCGCTGCGCTTCCTTCAACACCACGTCGAAGTCCAGGCCTTTGTCGCGCATCTCGGACAGGATGAAATTGGTGGTACCGTTGATGATGCCGGCGATCCATTGAATGCGGTTCGCGGTCAGCCCCTCGCGCAGCGCCTTGATAATGGGGATTCCACCGGCAACGGCGGCTTCGAACGCGACCACCACACCCTTCTCTTGCGCGGCCTTGAAAATCTCGGTGCCGTGCAGCGCCAGCAGTGCCTTGTTGGCCGTGACAACATGCTTGCCGTTGGCGATGGCCTTCATCACCATGTCGCGCGCGATGCCATAGCCGCCGATCAGTTCGACGACGACATCGATGTCCGGATTATTGACGACCAGGTTGGCGTCATTGACGACTTCAGCCTTGCCGCCGGTGATGGCCTTGGCACGCTCGGTGTCGAGGTCAGCCACCATCACGATTTCGATGCCGCGGCCGGCACGACGACGGATCTCTTCCTGATTGCGCTGGAGGACGGTGAAGGTACCGGCACCCACGGTGCCGATGCCGAGCAGGCCAACTTTGATAGGTTTCATCTTGTACTTGGTTTGAATGATCGACCGTCGCAGCGGCGCTTAACGGGCGTGGCGACGGCGATAGCCATCGAGGAAATGGGCGATGCGGCCGAAGGCCACAGTCAGGTCGTCGATGTTGGGCAGGAACACGACGCGGAAGTGGTCAGGCGTCGGCCAGTTGAAACCGGTGCCCTGCACGATCAGCACGCGCTCTTCGGCCAGCAGGTCGTAGGCGAACTGCTGGTCATCTTCGATCGGGTACATCTTCGGGTCGAGGCGCGGGAACATGTAGAGCGCCGACTTCGGCTTCACGCAAGTGACGCCCGGGATGTCGGTCAGCAGCTTGTGCGCCAGGTCGCGCTGCTTCAGCAGCCGGCCGCCGGGTGCGACCAGGTCGTTGATGCTCTGGTAGCCACCGAGCGCAGTCTGTATCGCAAACTGGCCGGGTACGTTGGCGCACAGTCGCATCGAGGCCAGCATGTTCAAGCCTTCGATATAGTCTTTCGCGTGGCGCTTCTCGCCCGACACCACCATCCAGCCGGCGCGGTAGCCGCAGGAACGATAGTTCTTCGACAGGCCGTTCAGGGTGATGAACAGCACGTCGTCCGCCAGCGATGCCAGCGAGGTATGCGTATTGCCGTCGTACAGGACCTTGTCGTAGATCTCGTCGGCAAAGATGATGAGCTGGTGCTGGCGCGCCAGTTCGACGATTTGCTGCAGCAACTCGACCGGGTACAGCGCGCCGGTCGGATTATTCGGGTTGATGACGACGATCGCCCGCGTATTCGGGGTGATCTTCTTGCGCATGTCCTCGATGTCCGGGTACCAGTCAGCCTGCTCGTCGCACAGGTAGTGCACCGGGCGGCCGCCCGACAGGCTGACCGCCGCCGTCCACAGCGGGTAATCCGGCGCCGGCACCAACACTTCGTCACCGCTGTTGAGCAGCGCGTTCATGCTCATCACGATCAGCTCAGACGCGCCGTTGCCGAGATAAATGTCGTCGATGGTGACACCGGCGACCTTCTTTTCCTGCATGTAGTGCATGATCGCCTTGCGCGGCGCAAACAAGCCCTTGGAATCCGTATAGCCGGCCGCATTGCCCATATTACGGATCATGTCTTGCACGATCTCTTCGGGCGCGTCGAAGCCGAACGGCGCAAGATTGCCGATGTTCAGCTTGATGATCTTGTGGCCTTCTTCTTCCATCTGCCGTGCTTTGTCGAGCACGGGACCACGGATGTCATAGCAGACGTCAGCCAGTTTGTTGGATTTCTGGATTGTTTTCACTACCGTTTCCTGCAAAAAGATGGGCGCTGCATGCGGAATGCGTGGCCGGCGCACCGGACAGGGCAAGTCGTACCCGCCCGGCGAGTAAACCGGGCGCCGCGGAGTGTTGCACCGCGAAAAAACAAGCATTTTGCCCCAAAAAAGGCAGGTTGACCAATCGCGAGGGCTGTCCGGAGCGAGACTCAGGATAAAATTAGCAAGCCATGAAGCTCCATCCGACCACGACCCAGCAATACCAAACGGTAACCGGCTATGAGGTCGACTGGGTGGAGATCAATGCCGTCCGTTTTGACTACAGTCTGGTCGTGCTGCCCGAGCAGCCGCCCATAGCTTGGCCGGTGACCGATTTCGGCGCATTGCAGTCATCAGATTTCGCCCCGGTCGAAGCGCTGGCGCCCGACTTGCTGATCCTGGGCACGGGCCAGAAGCAGCGCTTCCCGTCGCCGAGGCTGCTGGCCGGCCTGCTCGGCAAGCGCATCGGCGTGGAATGCATGGACAATCAGGCAGCCTGCCGTACTTACAACATCCTGATGGCCGAAGGCCGCAAGGTGGCGTTGGCCGTGATCCTGTCTGCCAACCCGACCCAATGACCGAATAACGATAATAAGGAGAATGCTTTGGGAGACCGTCCATCCATCCTGAACCTCGCCGTGCCCGATTTTAGTGCTGAAATGACCGGCGGCCGGCCGTTCCGGCTGTCCGAGCACCGGGGCAAGGTGCTGGTGCTGTACTTCTACCCGAAGGACAACACGCCGGGCTGCACCACCGAAAGCCTGCAATTCCGCGATGCGCACGAGCGCTTCCTCAAGGCGGGCGCCGAAGTATTCGGCATCAGCCGTGACAGCCTGCGCTCGCACGAAGGTTTCAAGTCCAAGCTGGGCCTGCCGTTCGAACTGATTTCCGATGGCGATGAAGCGATGTGTACGATGTTCGATGTCATCGTGATGAAATCAATGTACGGTAAAAAGCTGCGTGGCATCGAACGCTCGACTTTCGTGATTGACGCTGCCGGCAAAATAGTGAAAGAATGGCGTGGCGTGAAAGTGCCGGGGCACGTGGACGAAGTCTTGCAACTGGTCGAGGGCCTCGCCTGATAATGCGAACGCCGCTACGCCGTTACACCGCTACCTAAGCCATTGAATCACAACACCTATTCTGACCAAAGGCTGTTTGAGGAAAAGGGAATCCCCCTTTTGCCCAAACAGCCTTTTGTTTTTTCCATGCCCGCTGCGGTCAGGCTGCGATGCCGGCCGCGGGGAGCGGATCACCTTTTCCCCACCACCCGATAGAGGACCTCGATGCCCCTGCCGAAAATGCCGAGCAAACCCGCAACCCTGCTCTCTACGGTTGATTATCCCAAGGCAGACAAAGGCAAGCCCGTCAAACCGGCGATAGCGCTGGTGTCCAATGCCCCCGTGGCCCGGCTGAAAACCGAGGCTCCGGCCGACAAGCCCGCGGCCCGCAAGTCGCGCAGCGACACTTCCGTGAAGTCCAATGCGAGCCGCAGCGCCGACAAGCGTGGCGTAACCAAGCTCTTCGTGCTCGACACGAATGTGCTGATGCATGACCCAACCTCGCTATTCCGCTTTGCCGAGCATGATGTCTACCTGCCGATGATTACGCTTGAGGAGCTCGACAACCACAAAAAAGGCATGTCCGAAGTCGCGCGCAATGCACGCCAGGTGTCGCGCTCGCTGGATGCGCTGGTGGCCGACATCTCGGAAGACGCGATCGACGGTGGCATCCCGCTCAGCAAGCTCGGCAACAAGGATGCCGGCGGCCGGCTGTACTTCCAGACCAAACTGGCGAATACCAAGCTGCCGGACGGTCTGCCCGAGGGCAAGGCCGACAACCAGATCCTCGGCGTGGTGCGGGCGCTGCAGTCGCAGCACCCGGAGCGCCCGGTCGTGCTGGTGTCGAAAGACATCAACATGCGCATCAAGGCGCGCGCGCTCGGGCTGCCGGCCGAGGAATACTTCAACGACCATGTGCTGGAAGATACTGACCTGCTGTACTCGGGCATCCTGGCGCTGCCGGATGATTTCTGGGTCAAGCACGGCAAAGGCATGGAATCCTGGCAGGAGAGCCGCCAGGGCACCGGCACGACCTATTACCGCGTCACCGGCCCGCTGGTGCCGGCGATGCTGGTCAACCAGTTCGTCTACACCGAGCCCAAGAGCGGCGAAGCACCCTTCTACGGCCAGGTCACGCAGATCAATGGTCGTACCGCGGTGATCCGCACCTTGCGCGACTACAGCCACAACAAGAACAATGTGTGGGGCATTACCTCGCGCAACCGCGAGCAGAACTTTGCGCTCAACCTGCTGATGGACCCTGAGTGCGACTTCATCACCCTGCTCGGCCAGGCCGGCACCGGCAAGACCCTGCTGGCGCTCGCGGCTGGCCTGGCGCAGGTGCTGGAGACCAAACAGTACAACGAGATCATCGTCACGCGCGTCACCGTGCCGGTCGGTGAAGATATCGGCTTCCTGCCCGGCACCGAGGAAGAAAAGATGGGGCCATGGATGGGCGCCTTCGACGACAACCTCGAAGTACTGAACAAGTCCGACTCCGATGCCGGCGAATGGGGCCGCGCCGCCACGCAGGAACTGATCCGCTCGCGCATCAAGATCAAGTCACTCAACTTCATGCGCGGCCGCACCTTCGTCAACAAGTACCTGATCATCGATGAAGCGCAGAACCTGACGCCCAAGCAAGTCAAGACGCTCGTTACGCGTGCAGGACCGGGCACCAAGATCGTCTGCCTCGGCAACATCGCGCAGATCGACACACCTTACCTGACGGAAGGCTCAAGCGGCCTGACCTATGTGGTCGACCGCTTCAAGGGTTGGTCGCACAGCGGGCATGTGACGCTGGCGCGCGGCGAACGATCGCGACTCGCCGATCATGCAAGCGACGTACTGTAAGTTCAGCCGCACCCGCCCCTGGATTTGGGGGCACTAAGAAAGCCTGCCGGTCGGCAGGCTTTCTTATTTGCGGGATGCGGCAGATCAGTGCGGCCACCGGCTGGCGGCGCTTAGAGGAATTGCTTGCCGACCCACCAGGCGATCGCTGCCATGAAGGCCGATGCAGGGATCGTGAAAACCCAGGCCCAGACGATGCTGCCCGCCACCCCCCAGCGCACGGCCGACATCTTGCGCGCCGAGCCGACGCCGACGATGGCGCCGGTGATGGTATGCGTGGTCGATACCGGCACGCCCAACGCGGTGGCAATGAACAGCGTGATCGCACCACCCGTTTCCGCGCAAAAACCGCCGACCGGCTTGAGCTTGGTGATCTTCTGGCCCATGGTCTTGACGATGCGCCAGCCGCCGAACAGCGTGCCCATGCCGATAGCCACGTAGCAGCTGATGATGACCCACAGCGGCAGCGGGTCGTTGGTGCCAGTGACACCCGCGGCGATCAGCAGCATCCAGATGATGCCCATGGTCTTTTGCGCGTCATTGCCGCCATGCCCCAGGCTGTACATCGACGCCGACAGCAGCTGCAGACGGCGGAACCACTTGTCCACGCGCTGAGGATGGCTGCGCACGAACAGCCAGGACACGATCAGCATCATCAGCGAGCCGAACAGGAAGCCCAGTGTCGGCGACAACACAATGAAGGTGATGGTCTTGATCAGGCCGGCTGCGATCAGCGCATCGGTGCCCTCTTTCGCCACGGCCGCCCCCACCAGGCCGCCGATCAGCGCGTGCGACGACGACGACGGGATGCCGTAATACCAGGTCAGGAAATTCCACGCGATCGCGCCGACCAGCGCGCCGAACACCACGTAATGGTCGACCACGTGGGGATCGATCGTGCCCTTGCCAACGGTGGCGGCCACCTTCAGCTGGAATACCAGGATCGCGATGAAGTTGAAGAAGGCCGCCAGCGCCACCGCCTGCTGGGGCTTGAGCACGCCGGTCGATACCACGGTCGCAATGGCATTGGCCGCATCGTGGAAGCCGTTCATGAAATCGAACAGCAGCGCCAGGATGATCAGGAACGCCAGCGTGTAAATACTGATTTGGAGAGTCTGCATGAGTCAGGCTGTCTGGATGGGGCCGGGCTCAGGCGTTTTCAACGATGATGCCTTCGACGATGTTCGCCACGTCTTCGCAGCGGTCGGTGACGGTCTCGAGCAGTTCGTAGATAGCTTTCAGCTTGATCAGGTTGCGGACGTCCGGCTCTTCGCGGAACAGCTTGGACATCGCGGCGCGCATCACATGGTCGGCGTCCGATTCCAGCTTGTCGATCTCGGAGCAGATGGACAGCATCTCGCGCGCGTTGTCCATGCTGTGCAGCAGCGACACTGCAGCCAGCACGCGCTCGCAGCACGACTGGCACAGTTCGGCAAGGCGCTTGGCTTCCGGCGTGATCTGCTTGATGTCATACAGCGAAATAGTCTGGGCCACGTCTTCCATCAGGTCCAGGATATCGTCCATGCGGGTGATCAGCTTGTGGATGTCATCGCGGTCCAGCGGCGTGATGAAGGTCTTGTGCAGCAGGTCCAGCGCCGTGTAGGTGATCTTGTCGGCTTCCTTCTCGATGGTTTCGATCGCGTGCACGCGATGATCCAGATCGTCGAAGTTGGTCATCAGGGCGACC
>JACCDT010027050.1_pt1 | contig 48742 bp, 45 predicted proteins | sample 7446291 | NCBI WGS metagenome assembly JACCDT01 (sample SAMN15323446, study PRJNA562643) | freshwater metagenome | isolation source: river surface water | place: USA:Blue River Watershed | collected 2017-08-17
AAGTATTTGTAATATTTCCAGTAGAAGTTGCTGGTGTTCCCACTAAACTTCCATTTCTGTAGAGAGATAAAGTGGTTCCATCATATGTTGCTACTATGTGACTCCAGTTATTTACCGAAACTGATTGGTTTAAAGTTACAGAAGGAGTAACTGCAGATCCAGCAACAAATCTTTCGGTTGTGAAAAATGTATCAGTTCCAGCACTTCCTAAAAAATATACGTTATACCCATCTCTAGAACCAATAGAACTATCCTCTCTATCAAATATTCCAGTCCAGTTATTTGCTCCTGGATTTCTTGTTGGATATACCCATGCCTCTAATGTGTATGGAAGTCTATTCAAAAACTGTAATGAAGAAGAACTACTAAAGTTTACATTTTCAAATTGTACGTGATCAAAGTTAAAATATCCAGAAGCATCATAAGTTGGAGTATTGACTAAAGTTCCATTATTTCCATTACCACTTAAATCAGTCCAAGTGGTTCCAGTATTATTGAAAGAAGAGTTCATTCCAGCATCTAAATCTAAAACCAATCCACTTCTTACAATATCTCTAAAGTCAGTAATTTCATCAATCTCATTATAAACAACCACCGACTTATCAGTATTTTGTCTCATATATCTTCCTTGTCCTGCACCAAATAAAGTTCCACCAAACTCATCATACACAGGATCATAAGGAGCAAAGATATTTGCAGAAAGGAAAGTAGTAAAACCAACATTCTCATCAAACCCAGAACTATAATATGTTCCAAGTCCTGTGATGTTTGTGTTTGTTGTTGCTGGTAAAACTCTACTAATTGCTGTGCCTCTTGTTGGTGTGTAGTCTGTTGCTACTGAACCAGATTCATACTGACTACCTGCAATTAACGCATATGAAGTATCTGCTGGTGATGGTGCTAGATAAGCTCTAGTAGCAGTAGTAGCAAGAGAAACTTCTGCTGTTATAGAAATTCTATAAATTCCATTGCCATAATCTACTACTTTTGTAGATCCATTTGACCAAGAAGTTCCAATATAATTAACAGCACCAAATGTTTTGGTACTCAATGTAAACACAGAAGAAGCGTGAGAATTTCCATTTACCGTGCTTCCAAAAATAAGAACAGTTACTGATGCACATGTAGAATTTACTGTGTCAATAAAATGAGATACAGTATAAACTCCAGCTGAAGTTAAAAGAATTGCACTTAAATATGGACTATCTCCATCGGTAGATAAATTTGTAACTCTTACAGTGTTTAAATTTGCAATAGGAAATGTTGTTTCTGTAGTAAATGTTCCAACATTCCAAGCAGCAGTAGATGATGAGTTAATGATTAAATTCTCACTCATAGAATATTCATCAAACTCTGTTACAAGCATTGATGCATATTGGTCTAATCTTCCTACAACACCCATAATCTTATCCTGCTACAAAATCTAAACTATTTGCGGTTGAGTTGTACTGTATATAGAAGTTAGTAGTTCCTGCTGTTCCACCAAATCTCATTTTGTTTGTGGAAGTTACTCTTGCGTCACCTGCAATATCTGCTTTGAATGATGGATTTATGGTTCCTATGCCAATATTCTGAGAACTATTAATTCTCATTGCTTCTGAAATAGCACTACCAGTATGAGTTAAAAATGATAAGTATCCTTTGGCATCACTAGTAGTAGCATTTTCCTTATAACCTTTAATAACTCCAAATGCTCTGTTTGATCCAAAGGTATTAAAGATACCACCTAAACTTATTGAACCTCCAGAATCTGCCGATACTGCAGTATTTGAATAAACATTTAGAAGACTATCGAGAGAACCCAGTTCATTCTGATCACTAGAATTTCCTATAATGTTTAGTTTAGATGAAGATTGTTGCCCAACAGTTACAACACCATCCTGGGCAATATTAAGACCTGTTTGTATTCCTCCATTACTAACTTGAAATTCTAATTGTGATTGGGAATTAGATACTCTAACACCTCTAATAACTGAAAAATTATTGAATGTAGAATTATCAGTTGCTAATCTAAGTTTTACATCTGTACCATTTAATGAATTTATTTCTAACTTATCTTGAGGATTTGTGGTTCCTATTCCAAATCGTTGAGTATTTGAAATAGTGGCCGCAGCAGTACCATCAGTTGTAAATGTAATAGTTCCATTAGTTCCAGTATCAGATACGACAACTGATGTATTTAACTGAGAGATAGAATTAGTTTGTATTGTTGCGTTTATAGTTCCGTCAACAGTAAGATTTCCAGTAATATAAGTATTTCCTTGAACTTGTAATGGCGAGGTTGGACTTGTGGTTCCAATGCCAACTCTATTATTGATAGAATCTACGTACAGAGTATTTAACCCCGCACCTTGAGTGGTATCTTTATCAGTCTGAAGACCGTAATTAATTACAAAATCTCTTTTAGTTGCCATTTAAAACACCTCGGTTATACAACAATAGCAGTTTTATATGTTTTTACGGATGATGAAGTTGCAGATCCCATAGTTACTAGTAATCTAACATTTCCACCAGTAACATCTGCATCAAGAGTTCCTAAAATACTTCCAGAAGTAATTGTTCCATACTCTGTTATATATGCAGTACTTCCATCATGAACTAATAAAATTTTACTAATTTGATATGCAGATCCCTGTGCAATTTGAACAAGATATTCGCAACTTCTGAATGTTGTTGCGGAAAACGTATCAACTGCAGTCTGAGAAATGGTAGCTACAGTTGTAGTATTTCCTGATACTGCAGTTTGAGTTCCTAGATAAACATTGGAATTTACTCCGCCAATATTTACAGTTCCTGTAACTGAAGTAAAGATATTTGCGATTCCTGTAGTTACATCAGTGGTCAAACTAATTGACCCTGCAGCAGTACTAGCAACTTTTAATGTGTTACCACTTACTGCTCCACCAAATGTTAGCGTTGATGCGCCACCTGTAGCTGCAGTTGCAACGTTTATTGTTCTTGCACCAGTACCAGTGTTAGCAAGAGTTAATGTTGTAGCAGCACCTGCAAAGTTTACAGTGGTTGCGTTGGTATTAAATACATCAAACGATGCAGAACCAGTTGTTACACTTGTAGTGAATGCTGGTGATGTACCAAATACTAGAACACCACTTCCAGTTTCGTCAGAAATAACTCCAGCAAGTTCAGCAGAAGTTGTGGCAGCAAAAGCAGACAGTTTGTTTGCAGTAATTGCTATGGTAGCATTTGCAGTATGAGTTGGCAAACTATATGTAAATGCAGAGCCTTCAGCCAGAAAAGACGTACCAATTTTAGTTTTGCCAGTTGGTAGTTGAACTGCAGTTGCACCAGTGCCACCAATTGTAATAGTTCCTGTAGTTGCAGTTGCAATGTTAACTGCTTGTGCAGCAGCAGTACCTGTATTACCAATAGCAATAGTTCCAGAACCATTAGCAGAACCTAATGTTAAAGTTCCAGTTGTTAATCCATTTGCAAGAGAAACATTACCTGTAGTTGTCGTGGAGAATAATGTAGATGCAACAGCAGCACCTGAGAAAATATCTCCTCCAGTTACATATAAATCTCCAATTTCTATATCGCCTACAGTTCCAGAAAATACTTCAGAAGCATTATTTGCTTGTGGAATGAAAGTAAATCTTCCTGAAGTTTGATCTAAACCAAAGAAACCATTTTTAGATCTTACAGTGGTTCCTAGGTTAGTTGTTAGTGTTCCTGCAGCAACTGTAGAAGAAACTACAAATGTAAAAGTAGTTGCATTTGGTACTGATGCAATAGTCCAAGTACCATTCAGTTTGGCTTGTTCTGTTCCAGTTGCACCAGAAATAGTAATGATATCACCAGCAGCATATCCAGTTGTTGATGCTACAGTACCAGTTACAGTAGTTGTGCCAGCACCAATAAAGTTGGTCATGGTGATTATTGCACCAGCCCACTTAAATTCCACACCTCTATCTTTAGTTGTTTCTGCAGTTGCAGTATCACCACCCAACACAAGAATAGGATCATCAAGAGATGTTACGGTAGAATTTACAATAGTAGTTGTGCCATCTACTTGAAGATTTCCAGCGACAACTAAATTATTTCTAACCGTAGTAGTTCCACTAGTAGCACCTAAAGCTAATGCTGTAGCAGCACCAAAAGCATTAACTGTAGTTGCTGTTGTATTGAATACATCAAACGATGCAGAACCAGTTGTTACACTTGTAGTGAATGCTGGTGATGTACCAAATACTAGAGCACCAGAACCAGTCTCATCTGAAATAACACCAGCTAATTGTGAAGAAGTAGTAGCTGCAAACTGACTAAGATTTCCACCAGTATATGCAACTGTACCTCCAGTACCAAATGCAACTGAAGATGCATCTGTTCCAGTAAATGTCAGAGTATTGGATACTGTTAAAGTCTTACCATCAGCAATGGTTAATGTAGAACTAGTAGCAGGAGCAGTAATAGTAACTTTGTTAATGCTAGTAGCAGTTGCTACTCCCAAAGTAGGTGTAACTAGAGTTGGCGAAGTTGCAAATACTAGAGCACCAGAACCAGTCTCATCACTAATGACACCTGCTAACTGAGAAGATGTTGTGGCAGCAAATTGACTAAGATTTCCACCAGTATATGCAACTGTACCTCCAGTACCAAATGCAACTGAAGATGCATCTGTTCCAGTAAATGTTAATGTATTTGATACCGTTAAAGTCTTACCATTAGCAATAGTAAGTGTTGCACTCGTTGCAGGAGCAGTAATAGTTACTTTATTAATAGTTGTAGAAGTAATATTTCTTGAACTATCAACAAAGTCGTTACTATTTACGCTTATGCCATACTTAGTGTCTAAAGCTTTAGTGGTAGCCATTTAGTTAATCTCCTATGCTGTTAATGAAATTCTAGAAATTTTTGTAATCGTATTCGATACTGATGGAGTAATTAATAATCTAACATTCCCAGAATTTATATCAGCATCAATTGAAGAAACAGGTGAACTAGAAGTTTTTAATGTTCCATATTCAGTTAAATAAACTTCTGTTCCATCATGCATTAGTAATATTTCAGATGTATAGAAATTAGAAGTGGATGTTTCTCTTACCTCTACTAAGTATTTAGTTGATCTATAAGCTGTACTAGAGAACGTATCTGCAGTAAACTGTGCAGTAGATGCGGTTCTTGTTGTTGTAGTGGTTTTTATTTGAGAATCACTTATAAGAACCGAATCATTTGTTTTAATTTTTCCATTTACATCTAACTTTTCTGATGGGGCTGTAGCACCAATTCCAACATTACCAGCCACAGTCAGTGCAGTGTTGCTAGTATTACTAATGGTTAACGTGCCACTAGTACTGATATCTGCAGTTACACTAGTTCTGTTATTTGATACATGCAAATACTGTAAATGGTCATCATCTGCAAGACCATTTAATGTACCATGATCAGTAAGATCTACAATTGTATCCGTACCACTTCCAATACCTTTTCTAAGGAACAGTTTACCATCAGTAGTATTAACTGCAAGTTCTCTTAAAGATAAGTCTGAAAGTGTTGGAATTTTTCCAGCTAAAGCACTGGATTTTAATTTAATATTTGTTGCCATATGGCGAAGATCTCCAATGGTATATACCTAAAAAAATAGAGGGATATATATCCCTCTATGTATTTATTAATATAAATTAGATCGTTTCTACTGGTGGTGGGCCAACTAAAGATTCAATCTCTTCTTTAGTAAGTGATTCAGGATCTGTATATAATTTTTCTTCCAATTCCAATATATCAGTAATAATATTTTCATCATTTGTATCTTCATATACTTCAGAATCTATAGATTCCTTTACATCACCAAAATGTTCTTCAATTTCATCATTTACTTTCGATGGATCATGAAGAGCTTTGGATTTATTTGATAGATGATGATGAACGTAAATTCTATTACCTTCTTCACATGGAGTAAATGAAACACTATAATATCCATGTATCGGATTGAAGGCTGGAATTGGACTACCAGCATCAATCGTAGATCTAATAATTTGCTTCAATTCTTCAGGAACATCTTCAGATTCTAATTGTTGTTCACAGATGTTCCTGTTTTCTTCATCTAAAAATACATTCAACTCGTACTCTTGTTCATCAGTTAAAAAATAAGCCATAAATTTCTCCAATTTAATAATTAAATGTTTGCTTGTGATCCCACAACAGAAATTGATTGTTCAATATGAGTCTTAGAATTTAATCTAGTAACTTCAACGTTCATCAGAGGAGATCTATAAACTGGTAGATCTCCGATAGATATATCAATCACTTTACTTGCATCAGCAATAGTTCTTGTTGGCAGGAATTGATCATAAGTATTTAGAAGGACGGTTTGATTGAATGTTCTTCTATTAATATTGAATCTGAAGTTATATCTATTGTAACCAGGGGCAGAAGTTGCGGAAACATTAAATCCTCTAGTTCCAATATCATTAATATCTGTAGTACCTGTATCTCCCCCACCAGAGAATACTAATGCATTTGAAGGTGCATTAGAAGTTCCTGAATGTTTTACTCTTGGAGAAATATAACTCCATGAAGTATCACCAGTTATAGTAGTTCCAGTATATTCTTTTGATAGAGTCACGGAATTATTATCTGAAGCTACTTCCATAACAGTACCAATTCTATTGGATGCAGAAGGAGTAGGCTCACTGTAAACAACATCGCCAGGAAGAAGAATGTTTCCAATGTTAGTGCCACTTAATGTAGCAGTATTGGTAGTAATTGATATTGGAAGTGTTTGGGAGATTCTTGATGCAGTCACATCTAATGATGGTTTGTAATGAATTATTCTATCAACAATATATTGTTCAGCAAGTCTTGAAACAGATCCTCCAGCAACTGTTCCAGAACTAGAAACTGTACCATCTTGTAGTGAATATTTGAGTCTAATTGAAGATGCAAATTGATATTGTTTTGTATCATAAGACTCTCCGCCACCAGAATTATAATCTCCAGTATTTTGGCCAGCATAGATACTACCAGTTCCTAAACTTGTGTGATTCAATGCATTAAACTTAAATCTTCCGTCTCCATCATAAGAAGTTAGGGTCGATAGAGCATAATTATTTTCAATAGTAGATGAGTCATTAATAGAAACCATATAGTTACTATATCCAATACTTTCCCACTTAGCATGAATTGGAACCGCAGCAAGCCACATAGAATTGTTATATTGTCTTCCCCATTGTACAGATGAAGCCCCATTCATTACCAATCCAATAGTTCTTTGTCCGCTAGTTGATAATCCAAAGTTACCAACCCAACCCTGTCTTCCAGAAATTTCTTGACCGCCAGCTTCTACACCTGCACGAATATAATTTTGATATCTTTCATACCACATGCGATAATCACCAAAAGTTAACTTAACTCCAGTATCAGTATAGATGAATTTTCTGGCAACTGGGCCATCAAACGTGAAGTTTCCTTCTCTATGACTTACAAATATATCGTCAATACTTAACCAGAGTTTCTTATTTGGGAATGATGTATGCAGAATTTGATTTAGGGATCCATTGATAGTAATAGTTGCGTAACCATTAGAATCTAATGAAGATGTAATGCCAGTTATTTGTGATGAGTATGTAACTATCCTTCCAGTGGATGTGAATTTCCAACCACTTAGACTTGTTGTAGCAACTAAGCAATTTGCAGTTAAATTAATTCTATCTGCTGCAACGGAACTAACTGTTCCAATCAAATTATTACCAGAATCATATATTAAATATCCAGGGAAAATATAATATCTTTGATCATTTAAAGTGGTAATAAAATTTTGAGTTGTTAAAGAAGTAATAGTTCCACCTGCATGAGCAGTAGATTCTACAACTAACTCGTCTTCCCAAGTATACGATAAAGTATCTCCAGCTTGAATTCTACCACTTCTATTTGGAAGTTTGATAGTAGTTCCAATTCCAGTACCATCTGGTGCAGTTAGTACTGCATTGTTTGCACGGAATGAACTACCTCCAGTCTTAGGATAAGTCCAACCACCATGATTAACATAAAGTAATCCATAACTTCTTGAAACAGAATTTGACCATTTTTCTTGTGGAAAATCATCAGCTAGATATAAATTAAGTTTATTGGTAGATTTCTCAATATCAATAATTCTAGACTTAAATATAAATCCATTTGTAGCTCTAATTCCAGCTTCTCCAAATGTGCCGTCACGCAAATCATTAGTTGGGCAAATAGATAATACAGTTCCTTCTGGAATATTCTTCATCAATGGTTTGTCTAGTAATAGTCTTATATTATTATCACTAGTTCCATAGAAATACCAAAGAACCCAGTCTCCTGCGTTAATACTTGGAGTAGTCCCAGTAGTTCCTCCAGATGGAGTAGCTAATCCAGCATTTAAATTAATTGTTGCAATTTTTGTTACAGGATCTACAGTAACAGAAGTTACTGTTCTGCTCCAACCACCATTATTTCTAGCCCAAACTAGATAATCTAATCCACCACTTAATCTAGTTCCATAGAATGTTGTAGATGTTGTAGGAATTGTTTGTCCATCTACAATTTGAATTCTATATACTCCAGTGTTACCATTTCCAGTTAATGTAATATTATCTTCATAAGTTCCAGCATCATTAATAAAATCACCCTCAAATCCAACAACATAACCAATTATAGGTCCACTAGGAGATCCAGTTCTAATTGGTTGACCTTTGAATAATCCACCACTTGCAACTGCAGTTACAGTCATTATTCTTTCTGTTGGATCCGTTGTACTATTAATTGATTCAATAGTAGCAGTATATTGGCCATCAGTATTCAATCTTCTTATTGATCTAATAAATGCAGCTGAAATTTTAACACTAGTAGAACCAGAAAGTGCTGTTTCATGTAGTGGTGTCCACATATAATTGTAGCTTCCAAATCCAGCAGGTCCAACTGAGAATGTATCTCCTCTCGGTGATGACATTCTGCCCATTGTCATTGGATTTATAAACTCATATGGAGCAATATTTGTAGTAGAAGTTCCAAAGATATTAAATGTTCTATCACTTCTTGTGTTAAAAGTTGTTGTAGATCTAATAGTTCCACTAATTACTCTATCTCCAGCTCTATTTGTAGAATTTGAAGATCCTGCATTATATTGTGCATCGCCAACGGTAATTCTACAACCAGACCAATTATATGTATCTGCAATATCTTTATAAGGAATTGTAATAATTTGTCCAATAGATAGTTTTTGGAAATCTGCATCTAAATTTTCTGCAGGAATAGATACTCTTGCAACCTTATTAGAAACCATTCCGCTTGGACACACATATTCTGCAACAGTTTGAGAGTCAAATGTTTGGGTAGTAGTATTATCAGATGGTAGAATTCTCTTGATTCCATAACAAGTCACATCTACTGGCCCAGAAAGTCTTAGAACAGTTGGATTTAGTGTATTAAAAGTAACAGTAGCATCTGTAGAATCATTGGGATCTAATCCTTCCCAGTCACGAATATAATGTGGCCAATACTTAGTCATACTTCTGGTTAGTTGTAATTGATAACCAGTATTTGTTGTAGGATCTCCTACTTTTGTAAATTCACAAGTTTCACGATTTCCAATCACTAGTCTTCCAGAATCTGGCCAGTAATTTAAAATATTATCATATTTAAATAAATCAAATCTTGTATTTGCAGCATATGTTGGGGCATATTCTGGATCTTCAAGCATTACAACAATATCAGCACGTTGATCTGAAAGATTTATAGGGTTAACATACTTATAAACTCCAATATAAGGTTTTTTATTGGTTAAGTCTGTATTTCCAATTCTATAATAATTGTTTGCGTAGAAAATATAACTTCCAGGAGTGAAAATAAGTCTAGCTTCAATTAATTTTTGTTTTATGGAAGATGGAGATGGCAGATTAATACTATTAACTACAAAACAATTTTTTGGTAAAATTGCCATGTATTCTCCTTCGTCTAATATTGATATATCAATATCACTTAGATTTCTTCTGGCTTTAATAGTCAACCCAGATGATAATAATGTAACTCCATTATAAATTGCAAAATTATCTCCTTCTTTGTGTCCAGTACCATAAGTTATAATATCTAAGGAAGTAATTCTTCCACTAGAATTCGTACTCATTCTCACCATACCATCTGTAACTCCAGTGGTTTGAGTGATATTTTTTAGAGTTAATATAGTTGATCTTGAAAGCTCTGGAGTCATCACATCATCTTCAATATCAAGATCTGCATGACTTGCATATGTAGGAACTCCACCGTCATTGGAAAGAATTAATTTAGAAGCACCATTTAGAACAGTTTTTTGATATCTAGATGTTATAGTTGAAATGTAATTATATCTTTGAGAATTTAGATACTTGGTATTAAATTGTATAAATGATCCATTTGCTGCAGTTACTTCAGCTGGAATAGTTCCAGAATAGGTAATAACTGCAATTCTATATTTTCCTGTGGAAGATGGAACTCCATCTTTAGTAAATTTAGTTTCTGCATAAGTTTGTAACCTAGTTACCGTTGCATAAGTAGTTTGAATATTTGTTGGTTTAACAATTCTAGTAGCATTGGCACCAAAGAAAATGTTATTGATCAAATCTTGGCCACTTTCAGTATCAGGGTATAGGAATGTTAATGTTCTACCTGGAAGATTTGCTAGTGTTCCAGAGGTTACAGTAGTATTGTCAGTTACAGCGTTTCTTTGTATTGTGGTAGTAGTATTATTCCATCTTAATCTAACTGCAGTGGCTCTTGTTCCACCAGAAAGTGCTAGATATTGATTTCCATTAGTATCTTCAGTTATTAAATCTGGATCTGTGGTTGTAGTATTATCATAATATATTCCATATGGAGATTGATATCTTTCAAATAGAGATATCTTAGTTTGCAATTCTCCTGGTTGAACTGAACTACCATCAAATGCAGTTAAAACTCTAGATCCTAAATTTTGTCTTCTAATAGCTTGGAATGTTGAAATTTCAAAAGTTCTAGGATCTCCATCACTTAATTGGCCATATGGATCTTTTGCAGGTTCTAGATATACATTAGAAAGTGGATCAAATTCTGTAATCTTGTAGAATTCTTCATCTTCTTTAGATGTAGTAATACGTTGAGCAGGTGAAGATCCTCCAATTCTATCAAAGGAATTTTGATCTTCCATTTGGAACATTTCAATAGAGTGTCCCGCAATGAATAATCCACCTGCCCTAGAGTCCCTTTCACACAATAGTCCAGTCCAGTCTAGAGATAGATTTCCTCTAAATCTAGTTCCCGCAAGTGTTAGTTTGGAACCCCTACATCTGATAAGACCTCCACGATAACCGCCACCAAATGTATTGGCAGATTCACTTGCAGGGGATTGAGCACCAATAGTCACATTTGTTAGATTTAGAGTGAAATTTGATCCTGGAATTGCATCTACATTAATTAGACTGCTTTGATAATTTCCATTTACTGCACTAATATTAGTTCCTGGTGCTGATGGGAATCTTCTTCTGAGTGCTCTATAAGAACTTGGCCAAGAACAATAAATCTTTTTGCCTCTAGCATTGATTGTATCAATGTCGCCATTTGAATCTAGGCCATAATCTTCTACATATGGAGATCCTAAAGTTACAGATCCATTTCCAGAAACTCTAATTGAAGCAAATAGGTTTGCCTTTGCTACCGCAGTAAAATCTTCACCATCTAATCTTGTACTGTTAATATCAACAGTTCTTCCAGTTGGAGATAAAATGTATCCCTTTCTATCTGTAATAGTAATTGTAAAGTTTCCAGTTGGTGCAACAATAGATTGGCCAGAGATTGGACTTACAGTAAATCCTGTAACATTTCCAGCCCCACCAGCGGTATTAATGATAGGAGATATTCTAAATCCAGATCCTAAAGTAGCACCAGATTGAGCAGTTAAAGTTACTTGTGCTAATGCATTATATTTACGTCCACCATTTGTAATAGCAGCATCCAGTTTAGCCTTGATTTCTGCGGTAGTGTCATCAGCGGATGTAAATGCAACAGTACTTGAAGTAAATCCAGTTCCAAATCCACCACCAAAAGAAATTGTGTTTCTATTATATAGAGCAAAATCTCTAAGAATATCAACAGAAATTCCAGCATTATCTATATATCTAGCTGGGGATGAATTAACAGGATTTGATGGATTTATAGAAGATAAATCTGCAATACTATTTGGATTGATATCTAAAATAACAAATCTTTGATCCTGATATCCACTTACCCTCTTGGAGTAAGATCTAGCTCTTGGAATTGCAACGGCACAATCTTCTGCAGCACTATATTCTGTTGTTACTGATGTGTGGGAAGTTTTAAATTGAAGTAAAGCATTTTCATAATCTGCAAAACTTCCTGCACCAAAAGGATACATATTAATTGAACTATCAATAGATGCATTTGGATTTCTATCAATGACTATTGAGATATATGTATCATCTGTTGATCTGGTAATCCCAAAAACTTCTGGAATATCATATTTTGGTATTTCATCACCAAAATCATCAAATTGTGTAAATGATAGTGGAGTTTTGACTGCAAGAGATGCACTAATATTATCAGAAGTTACAATAGTCTTAGTTCCACTAGAAATAGATTCAATTCTTGTTCCAGGTTGAATTCCAGCACCTACGATTCTATCTCCAACTTTGAGTAAGTCTACACTGTCTAGGGCAATAGTAACTCCAGCAGTTCCTGCTCCTAAAGTTACTGCAGCAGTAACTCTCTTTATAATGGCTGGCTGATAGCCACCTTCATGCATAAATCCTTTTGGTAGGAAGTTTCTTCTGCGATTAAGTGCCCAGTTGTAAACAAGAGTAGTAAATTCTGCACCATCTTCATTTAAGAATACTAGTTTCTTATCTCCAGTTGAATAAGTACCAATATTTAAATCTTCAATGTCATTTGTGTAGATTCCACTATTGCCATTGTTAGCACCCCCTGACCTAAAAACGGATACTAGCAGATGAATCTCTTCAGTTGAGCTAGATGTCCATGTCGCAGAATTGGATAAATTGAGTCTTCTTACACTTAGTACTTTAGTTGATTCACTTACATTGGATACTTTCTCTCCAGTGTTCAACCAATACATTGTTGATCCTGGAATAATATATTTTCTGGCCCATGCAAATTTACGTCTAGCAGATACTGATCCTGCAAAATTAGAAGCTTTAAGTCTTATAACTAAGTAACGAGAATTTGTAGAAACAGCTGGATTTAATTCGCCATAATCTACACTGGAAATATCAGAATTAATAACGTTACCACTATTTACAGTGAATTCAATTTCTGCTTTTTCATCTGCTGAGCCAATAGTGCTATTAGCAGTAAATGACAATGCTCCAGATACGCCATCAGCAGTAAGAGTATCAAAATATTTTTTGATAAAGTTTTTGGTATAATAAGCTTTTCTTAAAAGTCTTCTTGCAGATTGAATTTTTGTATCCTCAGAATATAGAGCATCTGGAATTTCATTTTTAGATACAGCTTCATTTAATCCTAAGAAGTGAACATTATTTAAATTAAATCCACCTTTAGAAGTTAGTCCCCCAGATATATTTACATAAATTGCATCTCTTTTATCCCATTGATCTAAAAACTCTGGAGAACGATACATGTAAATACTATCACCTCTCTTAATAGAATCCTCAAGATATCCTCCCATTCTTCCTGCAGATATTCCAGTTTGCTCTTTTCCAGCAAATACAGAACTCTTAGTAAGTCCAGAACCATTAATTTTAATTCTGCATGGGAAAATGGAACTATCTAACTTGTAATATCCTGGTTTCATCAATAATTCAATTTCATCCGAAGGATTGAATCCACTGGTATCACACCATTGCTGAACTTGTTTGAAGAATGCTAGTGGTGCAAATTTTTTAACAGCAGTTCTAGTTTGAATATTTACGCCTAGAGCTTTTGAACTAAATGGATTTGGCAAGTTTGAATCAATATAATCTTTATCAATATCAGCAGCAATTGGAATAGATTTTCTTGGAAGTTCAAATAAAGTTGCTTCTTCAATATTTACATCTTCAACAGCACCTTTAGTTGGATCTAATGGTGGGATAAATGGACCTTCAGAAGCCCACTTATCAGAGAAAGTTACTACAGTGCTACATCCAGCAAAAAATACATTCTTAGAATCAATTCCAGGATAATTATTTTCATAATCTGATCTATAAATAAACCCTGAATCTCCTCTAGAGTCACCGAGTTTTTTGATTAAAGTAAATGTTCCCTGTGTAGTAGATTTAATATATACAAAACTAGAAATTGCATAATTTGAAGCAGAAGTTCCTCTTGGATATTGTCTTAAAGATAGTGCTCCTCTATCAGGCCATTTTGCCCACTCAGATGCTGTAGTAGTGATACTAATATTCTTATAAGTTAAAGAATCAGCTATATTTGGAGATCCTAGACTATCCGCATTAACATTTGCAGATAGTCTTGCAGTGAGTAGTTTAATATCACCTTCATTCGCATTAATTCCAAATTCACCTTGATCCAAGAATCCCGAAATACTTCTTACAATAATATTATATCCAGAAGTTCCAATGCAACTCTTAATATAATCTACGATTGGGAAATTGTTTTGAATTTTATTGAGAACAATATAATTTTCTGTATAATCAATTTCGTTATAATCTAAAGATAAATTAAGTTTTGGATTTAAAAACTGTTTCGATGAAAGATTCATTCTATAATCAATTATATCTACCTTTAATAATGACATTTCAATGTCAATAGTTCCATAAGAAGGTAGTCCAGAAGTTTCTTTTAAGTATAGTCTAATCTCTTGATTATTCGCAATTTTACTTTCGATATCAGTTAAAGAAATAGCTTCATAACGTGAAGTTGTAGGATCATAACTATCTGCAAGAGCAAAAGAAGATGGTTGTATATAAACTCTATTGTTATCAAGAGTAACAGCAGATGCAGAAACTAATTGTCTGGTTACTCTCCATGCATCAAGATATTTTGGAGAAACATATAGTTTATCGTTGGTATCAGTTGAAATAAATCCTGTTTTTTCAGGTTTTGCAGCTTTTACAAATCCATATGCATTTGTAGTTCCTTCTGGGTAAAATGCTGCGTTATTAATACTTGCATTATTAATGAAGAGTTTTTGTTGAACAACTAGGTTACTAATTGTTGCAATATTACTTACGCTAAGTTTTTCTGCGTTGAAGAAATTAGATAAAGCCTTAATAGCTTGTTGAGCTTTACCGCCAGCAGATGAAGACGCAGTAACGTTAACAACAGAGTTTGCAATTCTGTTTTCAATGTTTTCAATATCTACGAAATTAGATTCTGAAGATTTGCGAACTTTTGGTACGTTTAGTGATACTGTACTTGAACCACCAGCTTGAATAATCTGAGTACCAATATAGAAATCTCCGTTGGAGTTTGTACCCGAAGATGCTACGAATCCACCAGCGTTTTCATAACCCTGTGCAATATACTGCTCGTATGGCTTAAGAACCCTAGTCTGTAGTTGTGGGAATGCAGTAGAATAGTTACCAGAACCTAGACCGACATATTCCCAAGTATGTGAAGATGCACGAAGAATAGATGGTCTATATAGTGAGACTGCCTGAGAGATTGAATAGTTGTTTACAGTAGTATCACTTACAGAACCAGTGTATAATCCACTACACACCACAATTCGTCTTTCTAAAGCATCACCATTAATACCATATGCATTATAATCTATAGATTGGGTAGCATTTGTAGTGACGCCTACTGATTTATCTTTACCAAATCTATTTGTATTATTATTTCCATATACATTAAAAGTAGATGAAGTACTATATGTTGAAGTTGAAGCTCTATCATCCCAAGAAACTACAGAAGCAACAGCAATATTAGAACTAGATTTTGAAGTTGCTCCTGTATAACGAAGATCAAATGCTTGAACTAATCTATGAACTGTTTCTGCAGTTACAGAATACATTGCAGGAACATCTTTAATTGGAGTTGTACCTGCTCTGTATCTAATATAATTTGGTACTGATATATCTTTTAGTCTTGTTCCAGCTCCAATATCCTCAACTATTACACGACTTTCAGATTGTGGTGGGTTCCAAGTTCTTCTAGTATCATAGGTTGGTCCTTCTTCGTTAATTGAAGGATATAGATAGTTTACGTTGGTTGTTAGTCTTGTATCTTTATCATAATTATTCGTCTCTTCTATAAACTTACAATCGTAGAAACTAGTATTTGTGATTGCAGTAGGTCTTCTTCTTACTACATCTACAGCATTATCTATTCCATCTACAAATTTATTAATATCGGCACGAATTAAGGTTAAATAATATACACCATCCCTAACATTTCTCTCCCAAGTAAGATATTCTTCAACATCCCATATCATAAATCTGTAATCAGTATATGGCATTCCATCTAGACCATTTCCTGGTCTAATTCCTTTGAGAATAAATCTCTTTTCAGGTGGTTTTGGAATTTCTGGACAATCTTTTGGAATAGTATACTCTACTCTCCATAGTAAATCACTTGGAGTTGATCCTCTGGAATCCTCATTTTTATTAATGGTGAGACCAGATGGAAATCCATCCCTGTAAACAAGAACATCTTTATCCTGTTTCACAAACTCGGTAACAGTAGCTCCAGTTTCTGGATCTCTTGTTTCTCTAAAACCAAAAACTTCTTCTGTTTTATACTTAAAGATAAAGTCAGATAAGAATGTTTTAGTTTTAGCATCATCACCATCTAATTTTAAATATACTGCACCTTTATTGGGATCATAAAAATATCCTTGACGCTGAGAATTACTTAATTGCCACGCAGTTTGACTACTTTGGCTACCGACTTCACCTGAATTTCCAACAAAATAAACCTTTGCACTGAATGCAATTGAACCTTCAGTATCTTGTTCTTCAACTTCTACATTAATATATCTACTTGCTTCTGCAGTAGTTCCAGAAGTTGCATAGTAATCTCTGAATAACGCATATTGATTTGTGGTTCCGTATGTTAAATATCTCCTTGTTATAGTCGGATAAACTCCATTTACTGGAGATTGACTATAATCTGGAACTTTGACTTCTAGTTCTGGAATGTCAGCTTCACTAGAATAAGACCCTTCAAGATATAATCTTAACTGATCTGCATCAGATGAATATTGTGATAATTTACTTGCGCTAAATTCATCTCCAGCTTGACCAGCTTTTTCCCAAGTTGTAGTAGAATCAATATTATAAAAAGATACACTAGTAGGTTTGGTATTAATTCCTCTTGGCGGAATAAGTGCAGTAATCTTGCCCTGTGATGCTGGCTTGAATGCATTAAATTGAGATCCTTTAGCACGTAGAGAGATCTGACCAAAGTTGGAGTTTGAGTTGGTGATAGACATATCACCGCCACTTTCTGCAAGGAATTGATCAGCGTAACCAACTGCGAAAACAGAAACTACCTGAATGAATCCTCCATTAGATGCCTTAATGTGGAAGTGTCTCCAATCAGGTTTATATTGTGCATCTGGATCTGCATAGATTGGAGGTGCTGCAGTTAATGGATCATTGTCATTATAGGTTGAATTATTTGCATCACCTTCTGCATCTTTTGGTTGATTAAACGCATTTGTATCTCTTTGAAGAGAAATGCCAGTAAACTGAGCCACAACCATGGACTTGAAGCTCTTTTCTGCCACTTTACTTCCATCGGTATGCATACCGCACATACCATAAACAGAACGTAGTGAACAATTGAAAATATATGGAGAGCAAGAGTTTACAGTATCAATAGTTGCGTTGGTACTACCATCTCCAACAATAGTATACTCTTCTGGTCTTACTTCTCTAGAACCACCAGCATCAAAAGTAGCATCCCACGCATCAATTTTCTTATAATATTGATCTAATTCACCGTCTACAGTTCTTTGATCTGCATAAGTAAATGCAACAACTCTATGGTGAGAATAGTTTGGATTAGGTGCAGTGGTAAATGTTGGAACTCCATTAGAATTGAATGTTGCAGAATTGTAAGGAGTGCCAACTGCATCCTTAAATGTCATCTGCCAGAAATAACAACCTCCAGTTACCTTGAAGATGGAGGTTTGTTTGAATACTCCTGGAGTTTTTCTCAATCTTACTGTAGAGCTAGTCCCACCAACAAGTGTTATTGTTACATTTGATGTGGTATAAGTATTAGGATTGTTTAAAATTCCAGTTGCAATTCCTCCTAATACAATTATCGCATTGGATACAGTAGAGCAATCTCCATTAGAAACATAACCATTTCCTGCAGAAAATGTAGTTCTGTCAATAGTTTTACCTTGGGCAGTAGTATATTCTGTATACCCACTCCAAACATTTTCTACAGTATATCTCATTAATAGAGTGGCTCTATTAAATGCAGATACTGTAGCAGCGACTTCAGCAGTTAAATCTGTATCGTTAGATTTTAGGAATCTATTTTTATATCCACCAGCACCATCAATGTAATATTCTGCGTTAATAAATGTATTTTCATTTCCTCCTTCCCTCAAGTCAGAAATTATTCCATCAATAAAATATCCAATATCACGAACACAAAGAGTTTTTTGAGCCTCACTTAATCCAGTATATCCAGCAACATTAGTGTTCTGAAGAAATAACTTAGTTTGTTCTTGAATATAACCACGATTTCTTTCAATCATGGTTGCACCATCATACATTACATGAGATAGTACATATCCATCATTTACAATACTACCTTCTTCTGTTGTGGTGGTAGTAGATGGAATAGGAACATACTTAGGACGAATTACAGTCTTTCTAAGATCATAACCTACAATAGAAGTACCTCTAGGGACAATTACGCCGCCATTCCTTGGGTTGAATCTAAATGCATTGTCTTCTATAGAACCAGCTGTTCCTGAAGTAAGTGGGTTTGTAGTAACATCGTGCCCAGGTCTGTTATCAATTTCATACTGACCAGGCATAACCATAATAGTAAATGCCTCAAACTTATCATTATTTGCAGTTACCGTACCAGTACCAGTACCAGGAGAGTTTGCAGTAAAAGTAACTCCAACAGTATTTGTTGTTGCTCCTAGTGCAACAAAGTCTGTACTTCCTATACTAGTAATAGTATAGGATTTATTTATTTCGATTTGATTTACTGGAATTGAAGCAGGATTTACTTTATAACTCTTTCTAGCTGCCTCAAGTAAAGCTCTCTCAATTGTTTTAAATGGTCTATTGATATTACCGCCATCATTACCTTCCACATCTGATGCATTTAAATCAGATTGGTTTACATATAATGTAATGTTATCAGCATTAACGAAATCTGGATTAGTTCCTCCTAGAATTGTTCCAGACCCAGTTACAATTCTTCCATCAGATTTGAAAATGAGTCTTGGCTGACCATCAGTTGCAATTGCAAGTTCATTTGTTCCTGACTGGTAAATACCAGTTCCAGTATCACTAGTATTATTAAACGAAATTGCAGGAGCTGTAGGAGTACCAGTTTTATCAAATGTAATCCTTACACCTTCCGCAATGCCACCAGAGGTAATTCTAGTTAGAGCCATATATTTACCTTGAGAGAGGCTAAAAACTAGATTTATTTATAACAGTTGTTATCCTCTATCGAAGCAATTCATATTATATTCTGATGGGTTTAGGAAGTTTATGATATGTAAAAGAGCTAAATCTGGCTTGGAACTTCCGCAAGTAAAAACGTCTAATGCGGAGCTACCATTTTCAGGCCAGGTATGAATAGAAATATGACTTTCAGATAGTAAAGCAACTATAGTAACTCCTTGAGGATTAAATTTGTGAGAACAAATATCCAGCAAAGTTGCTCCAGCAATATCTATAGATTCTTTGATTAATTCAATTAAAACTTTTTCATTATTTAAAATTGAATGATCGCAACCATATAATTCTGCGACGCAGTGCTTCCCTAACTGTTTCAATTCTGTATCTACCTAAATGATACTTTATTTATGGGCATAGTCGGACTTGAACCGACAAGGGGAATCCCCGACTGATTTTAAGTCAGTTGTGTTTACCAATTTCACCATACGCCCAGGTGATGAGACAATCATAACACATGATCAGAGGATTGTCAAGTGCTCGATGAGGGGATCGAACCCACCTATATCCGATTATGAGTCGGGTGCTTTCACCAGATAGCTAATCGAGCAAGTCCCAAGAAAATCTTGGGATCACTTCCTTCACACGGACATGATAATCATATCATGTCTTTCGAGATCTGTCAATACTTATATTCGATCATATCTGAAGGTAACGTTTCATTAATAAATTTGCACATATTAGTGAACTGTTGAGAATCAGAATCATCTACACAAAGATATTCTCCATCATCTCCATGAAGGTGAACTTTTCTTGACAACATATCAACCTCTACTTTATTTAATGTCGAATTGTCTCTAATATTCATAAGATTGTTCTGAGGTCAGTCATATCATACCACACCCAGGATGGGTTGTCAAGGGGGTATTGAGATTAATTATCTATGATAATTGGAGCTTCTCTCATACATAAAGTTCCACTAATATCTAACAATGGACCTTGAACATTTCTAGATTCTGGTGCAGCAGTGACACAAACATTTGTACCACCAACAGATTCTAATTGAACTGCAAGCCTATTCTTAGAAGCAACACCTTGAGTAGTGTCATTCATGATACCAAGTTTAGTTATAGAATTTGTTCCCATAATAGTCATATTATGTAGTCCACCTTTCCAAGTATTTTCTGCACTAGCTTGGAACTTATTTGAAACTCCAGTTCCTACATCTGAATTAGTTCCTGCACGAAGATTTATTTTATTTCCTCCCACCAAACAGAATTTGTGTAGTCCGATGTATTTATTTTCGTAGAAAGCAAATAAATTCCATGATCCACTACATAAGTGATTCTGTTCTGTGCAATATGAACTAAATGTTGGAGAAATAATATCTAAACTTCCAGAAGCAGAAAGTCCTATTTTTGAACCAGCAAGAGCAAGTCCATTTGCAGCACTAAGTTTAGAATCATTCTTATAAAGGGTTTCATGTTCTCCATTATAGGTTACTTTACTTTCTCTATTTGCCCATACATTATATTGTCCATCTACTTCTAAATGATAATTTCCTCCTACTTTTAAATGATAATCACCTTTAACTGAAATATATGCATTTCCTTTTATAGTAACGTTTTGTTCTCCAAATGTTACCTCAACTTTATTTTTACTATTTGTAACACGAATATTGCCATCATCATCAACTTGGAATCCTGTTCTACTATTTGCTGCTTCGATAACTAATCTATTATTATATGGAGTATCATCCATCATAATAAGATGTCCAGCTTCACTTGATTGTACAAATTGTTTTGAGTATTCTGGATTCCATTTTCCTGCTATGTTATTTGTCACTCGGAAATTAAATGGATTACAATTATTTCCAGTCAGTGTACATTCATTCCAATCAATTTGGATTGGAGATTCTGTTGTCCTATCACATCCAATTCCTAGTAGTTGTAATATAAATGAAACAATATTTCCAATATTAGATAACATATTTGCATTTACCATGCCATTTGCATCAAATAAAGATCCCATGTTTCCAATAGAACCCACACTTTCCATGACAGAAAGAATATCTTCTATAGAACTAGCAATTTCAGCAGCAACAGAAGTCAATTCAAAAATAGAACCAAAGATATCATTGACACATTGTTCTGCAAGACTGATATAATTATCAGCCATATCAATAAGATCTTGAGTTAATCCCTCTACAAAATCTTTAATGAATCCTTCAATGCCATTCATTAAAGCATCAGCCAATCCTTCATCAAAAGTGCATCCAATGGTCTTTAAAATTTGTATAACAACTTCTGTTAAAGTCTTAACAAAATATGGAATTGGACTACTCGAACTCAGTCCCAACATATTTAAATATTTGGTTATCTCTGCCATTAACCAAGACTTAACTTGATTAATAATATACCATACCAGATTTCGTATGACATTTAAACACATGTCTACAGCACCTTTTACATCGGCAATTTTGTTAGTAAATTTGCCATATACTTCAATGGGACTGTCTGTTTTTGGAATGTACTTTACTTTGACTCCTTTAGCATGAGCTTTAGGAGTTGTTCCATTCATTCCTCTTTTAGCATTAATCAAACAATATTCATTAATTCCGTTATATCCTATTCTCTCTCCATTTATTTCTACTATTCCTCTTGGGGGAAATGATTTTGGATTTGTTACTGGAATTTTTTGTTCTTCTTTGGAAAGATCTTTCGTGAGAGTTGGATTAGTTGCGTTGGGATTATATACAATTCCAGTCTTAAATATGTTTCCTAGTCCTTCTACACATCGTTTAATATCTTCTACAAGAGTTTTGGCAGGGCCATCTTTTCCGTCTGCAATTGAATTCGCACCAAGATTTCCAGATGGGTTTGATGGAGATGCAGGTAAACTTGCTGCGGCTACAGATTGAGAAGCTACTCCACCTTCATCATTTGTTCTTTCAGAATCTTGTGGTTGGCCAGTTTTTGAAATATTTGGATCTATAATATTGGCTGCTCCAGGGCTTGTAATTTCAGAATAAGTTCCTGGTTCTCCAATAGCTTTAATTTGACTATAAAAAGTTCCTAATACAACAGGTTGTTGACAATCTGGATAATCCAGAAAAAATCCCATGACAAAACTTCCAGGTTTCAGGCAATTAGCTGCATTGCCAATTCCACTTACTGCTGGATTTGTAGTTGGTTGTAGTACAAGCGCCCAGGGTAAATTTTCTGGTTTTTCAGATGGGTCATGAAATCCAAGAATTTTTACACGAACTCTTCCTAATTTTCCATCTCTATCATCGGCATTTTCTACAGTGCCGAGCCACCATGTAAAATCACTATGACCAAGAAAGGCAGAGTTTTGTAATGTAGGATTAATTGACATTTATTACACTTCGTAAATACGACATTCAGGAGAGTCTGGATTTTCGTCACAGAATAATTCTAATGGAGTTGGATCATTTGTTTGATCTGGATGATTTTCTTTGTATTTAATTAAAGATTCTAGTTCATTTTCTAGAAATCTACGTCTTTGGGCACTAACTGTGGATCCAGATAGTTCGTCTTTATTACGATCTATATGGGTATCTATGTGTTTAGTCATTTAGAATGTGTCTCCGCTAGTTACTGTGGCTTTGCTGATCTCATTTCCCCCAAAAGAATCTCTAGATAATGTAACGAATGTTCTAAGTTCAGTTCTATTTATTATGGTATGTCTAATAGAATGTACCATATATCTACCACTCATTCTGGCATCTTCTTGAACTTTTCCAGTACTACTTTTTTGTGGAGAAGGAATGGATACACTAATTACACTTCCAGCTCTTAATTTTAAATCTCCAGGAATTGAGATCTCCAATTTATTATATTCGAGGAAATAATATCTATAGATAGATTTTTCAAAACTTTTATTTACATCGTCAATATTATTTAAATTTTGTATTTCAGAATTACTTAAGTCTTTCCAATTGAAAGTTGATATTGTAGTAGGTCTATATATCAATCTAGAAGGTTGTTCCAGTAACTCTTTCTGAGGATCTTGAAATGGAGTTAACTTTTCCAAGTGTTCCATGTTATCCCAATATGTTGATGCATTAGTTCTAAGGTTTCTATAATTTCTATTGTTAATATCAATATACAATGCATTATGACAGAAAGCTCCGTTACGAAGATCTTCAAGTATATCAAATGCTTTGGGTGAAGAATAATCAAAAATTCTATAATTATTCAATTCAGATTTAGATGCATTTGTATTTCCTTGAATAAATGTATATTTTGTGTTTTTGTTTGGATATGGATCGGATTTGAATATTGCATCAACAGATCTATAATAGTATCCTTCAAACGTTTCGTAGAAAAGATATCCAACAGAATCTTTATGATCCGTAGAAACACTTCTACGAGACATCCAAATTGCAGTATCAAACAATCTCCAATTCGGAACGTACATATTAAATGGATACAATGTTGCATCCTTCTTGACTAATTTTTTAAACTTTCTATTCTCTGTAGAGTTTGAGTTTGTATTTTCACCAGTAATAATTTTTAGTTTATCTTCTATAAAATCTTCAGCTTTTTTAGCGTCTACTCTTTCACGAATTCTTGTATACTCATTTATCAATGCCTCTTTGCTGACACAGTGCATAACATACAATTGATTTTTTTCTCTCATCGCTCTGCCATCAATTTTATAAATATAAAAATTTAAATTATAATTGGCATAACTCGTAGAAATTACTAACTCTATTCTTTCCTGTCCGATTAAAGGCAAAGAACCAATAATATTATTTCCAATATCCTGAATAACAAGTTGGCAATATAAACTTGTAGAAATTACACTTTCGTTCAGGGTAATCTCTTGAACTAATTGTTTAATATCCAGATACTTATTGTTACCTGCTAACTTGGATTCATCTAAAAGAGGATATAATCTAACTTCTTTAAGAGAAAAATCTCCAGTAAATTGTTGGTTCATTAGAGTCTACGTTGTGATTGATAAACGGAAGTATCCATTAAAGAATAAGATCCTATAGAATAATCTGTAGAAGGTAATGGAGTCATTACATTCATATTGGAAATCATTGTATTTCCTTGCTGAGATATAATATATGTATCAGAAACTCCAAGATCTAATTTAGAATTCTCCAAGAAATTCATACTTTGAGTTGATAAATTTTCAGAATTTATTTTTGGTTCTGGTGGAGTTCCATTTAATATATTATATAAATCTCCGAGATGTTTTGTGATAGCTGACCAGTCTGGTGTGGTAGATTGTGAGCTAGATCCTGATGTCGGTTTTTCTTGAGAGGATGGAGAAACATCCGATGGTTGAATTCCTTGTCCACCAAATTCAAAATGTCCTCCATGAGAACCAGAATAATCATTTGCAATCCAACCATATTTTGCACCATTTTTTCTGATCCATTGATTAGATGAACCATGAATATCCATAGCAATTCCATACATATGTTTGGAATTTGTTGCTCCTCCAACTGATCTATTTTTTGCGGGACTTCTTTTACTACTTGCAACATCTGATGGTTTTACTATCCCACCAGAATCTTTCATCATCTTTGCAAACGCAGACGCAGCAGATTGAGAGAATACTACTGGTCTACCTTGTTGATCTATTGCATTTTGTATAGTATATCCTGGTCCTGTGTCTGAAACACCTTGAGTTGAAACTACTCCACCAGTCTGCATCTTGGAGTATTTTGAAAATACTTGATTTCCATATACAATTCTATTCTCATATCCACGATGCCCTGGCCCTTCTCCAGACCTTTCATATTGAGTTACAAATAAATGTGCAGCCTCTTTCACAGTCTTGGCACCTTTCAATCTAGATAAACTCAATCCTCCATCTCCAGTTTCAAGTTCATACCAAACAAATTGCAATTGAGCTTCTAAAGTTTCTGGATTTAAATTTTTACCTCTCGCAAATCTAACTAGTTTTGGCCAACGATCTCTTGGATCCCATTGAGCAATTCCTTTATGTCCAATGCTGTTTGTAATTGTAGGATCAATGTTGACACCAGCTTCTTGCATGAAATTTCCTACCAATCCAGCAGCCTGTTCTGCAGTCAATCCCTTTGATTTCAAATAATTAAATGATTTTTCTGCATTTGCACTTCCATTAAAACTTCCTGATGTATCAACTGTTCCATCAGGAGTTCCCCCAGGGCCACCAGGGCCAGCAGGACTTCCCGTGTTAAAATCTAAGTTAATAATATTGTTTAAAATATCTCCAAGTATTTCACGAATACTAAATCCAGAGTTGTATCTATCTTGTGTATCTTCTTGTTTCTTGGATATAATATTTAAAGGTAATCCAGTACCGACTATATTGTTTAATTCCTCAGTCTGTTTTTGATCTTCTTGTCCTCCAGATGTTATCATTACGTTTCCAGATTTTTTAGCCAAGTCGGATGAGAACGTATAATTTTTTACTCCAAATTCTCTAGCAAATGGAGAAAGTAACTGAGATGCAAATGGTTTAATCATAAGTCCTACTGGACCCATGGATGTTATAAGAGCATTAATACCTCCAATCATTGAGGATGCAACGATGCCTAATGGAGCACTCATCATTGATCCATTATAAATTTGACCCAATGGAATTACTGCCTCAGGTCCAGCTTCACCAATTAAAGCTCTAGTTGGTTTTGTGACAATACCACCAACTGCAAGTGCAGGTTCTTCATTCTTTTTAGAAAATGCACCTTTTAACCAATCGTATAATTTAGATCCGGCCCAATCACCAAGTATACCTCCAAGTGCTCCACCAACAATAGTTCCAGGTCCAGGTAATACAGATCCAACAATTCCACCTATTCCCATTCCTAAAGTAGAACCAACTGTTTTTACAATAGCTTTATCAACAGGATCTCCTAATAATAAATTTATTCCTAAGTTCAGCAAAGGCCCTACAATAGGAATTCCTGCAACAGTTTTACTTGCAATAGCTTTAAGTGGTCCAGCAGCAAACTTTGTCACGCCACCAACTATAGATGATGAAGCAATTTTAGTTAATAATTTAAGACCACCCTTTCCAAATACTTTTAAAATTGCTCTGGAAAATCCCTTAGCTAATCCTCTTTTAAAGATGTCGCCAGTTTTAGTTAAATTCTGTACTAGTTTTCCTACACCTTCTGTTATTCCAGATTTTCTAAATGCATCAAATATTTGGCCTATCTTGTCACCATTTTTAATAATAAATTTTATATCTTTAATTATTTTAAAAGGATTGAGTAGATATTTTATGCCAAAAAATCCTACAATAGCAGAAAATAATCCAAGGATTCTTTCTAAGATTGAACCACCAAATAGTAAACTATGCAATCCATCTAATAAATTTTTAATAGATCCAGTTGCAACCCAATCTATAAATTTAAATATTCCAAGTACAGCTTTCACTATACCTTTAACTTTTTCTAAATTTTTAGGATCTCCAAACCAACTTAAAACTTTAAATTGAATAAATGTAAATAATAAATTAAATAAACTTCCCGATAAAGTTTTTTCTGATTTTTGAGTTAACTTATTTTGTATAGTTTTACTTGGTTTCTTTTTCCCTTGTAATTTTTTTCTATCTATTAATTGTTGACGAACTGCAAATTTATCTTTAGTTGCTTCAAATTTTTGTTCTAATTTTATTCTATCTTTTTTATATTTTATTAATTTTATAAATCCACTACGAATCTTAGAAAGTTCTGCCAACTTTCTACTTTCATTTAAAAATACACCTGTTTGAATTGGAGTGATTGTAGTAGGCATGTTATGGTGCTATTGGATAAACAGTTTGTGTAACTGGAGGTGTAGTTCTTCCCAATGGTTGAACCATTGGTTGAGTAGTAGATTCAGTAACTGTTTTGCCTGGAATATTAATAGGAACTACAGCACCTCCAGATTTTGTTGCAGACCTTCTTTGAGCTTCGGTTCTAATATTTTCTTGTTGAGCAGCTTGCAAAGATTGTGATGATCTTGGAGGAGTTCCAGATACTGGAGGAAGTTTTGGAGCTGGAGGAGTAACTGATTCCGATTCGGATGAAGGATTTAATATTTTAAATAAATCTCCAAGATGTTTTGTAATTGCACTCCAATCTGGAGCAGTAGAAGTTGACGTTTCACTATCTGATGATTTAGATCCAGTATCAGACATTTTAGATCCATCATATGGTATTTGTTGACCTCCAGGTGTCAAAGCTATAATTTTATTGGATGATGTCCCATAAACTGCACCTACTCCATCAGCTTGTGCTTGCCAATGGCCACTCCAAAGTTTCTTTCCTCCCTCTTTAGCAATAGCAGCGTCATGGCCACTAGATTGATTTCCAGTCCAATCTGAATTTCTAGTTGTAAAAATAATTGAACCACTAGGAATTTTATTAGATTTTACTGCATCTTTCCATTGAGAAAAAGACATTGCATTTGCACCTACATTTCCATAGGCACTCTTCAGATTTATATTTTCTCCCAATCCAGAAATAGATCCCCACCCATAATCTTTAATTAATTGTGCAGCAAGACCTCTTGGATTATTTGGGTCATTAGATGTTCCTTGTGGGTTAGGAACACCATTCTTTGCCATAGTTTCAAGTACACCAGTTACACACATTCCTCTGGGGGCGCTGGCCAATTTACTATTATCACCTAGTTTTGATAATACCGAGCCGCCACTTTGGAATCTAGAATATAATCCATAGTTTACTTTATCAAGTAATCCTGGACCTCCCATTCCACGAACAGCATTTTTATTTAAAACATATTCTCCTGGTTCTAGTAATGCAGGAACTTTATCTCCAGTACCAGTTCCTGGCACCGCACCAGTTTGAAGAGGTGCAGATGGAGTATTAAAGATTGGAGAAATCTTAGGTGTTCCTGGAGTGGATTGAGGAGTCCCAGTAGGAGTATTAAAGATTGGAGAAATCTTAGGTGTTCCTGGAGTGGATTGAGGAGTCCCAGTAGGAGTATTAAAGATTGGAGAAACTTTAGGTGTCCCAGTGGATGTTTCTGGAGTAGCTGGAGGAGTCCCAGAAGGAGTTGGTGTAGGAGTAGTAGTTGGCTGAGTATTGCTGGAGCCATTCTTGCTAATCAATGCACCAAGTATATCTCCCAACAATCCTCTAACTGATGTATCTCCAGATGGCTTAAATTCATCTGCATTAGTCTTAGAAATTTTAGGATCTTCTCCCCCGAATATTTCTGTTACATTAGACAATCCTTGACCAACAGTTTTCATTGCTGTTGATGCAAAGTTAGACATTCCTTTCACTAATCCTGGAGGAATTCCAAACATAGATGCAACATTAGAAATCAATGGCATCAATATTGGCCCTAGTCCGGGGATCTTAGATATACTGGATGATATTAATGCAACAATACCTGCACCAACAATTTTAAACGGCAAAGTTAAAAGTTTGATAAATTTTGGAATTTGTTTATTAACTTCTCCAGCAAACTGATCTATTCCAAATGACCCCAATTTATCAAGTGGAAGGATTGCTTCTGGTCCTGCTTCCCCAACTATAGCCTGAGTTGGTTTAGTTACAATTCCTCCTTTAGCTAGCATAGGAATGCCCTGATCCTTTGCTATATCTCTGCCAATCAATGCGGCATCAATTCCTAAAGATGCTACGGTTCCCCATCCAGGCAGCAAGGATGCAACTCCAGATGCAACCTCCATTCCAGCACCAGTCCAATCACCTTTAGTGGCTCTATCTGCTGCAAAAATTCCACTGGATATTGCACCAATAACTGGAAGTGCTTTTAGTATACTTTTTCCAGTTACCTTAGCTCCCCCTTTCGCAGCCGTAGCAGCAGCTCCTGCTGCTGTAGTAGCTGCTCCTGCGGCGGCAGAACCAGTTCTAGCCGCAGATGCTGCTGTAGTAGCCCCCTCTGCGGCGGCGGAGCCAGTTCTAGCAGCATCTGCGGCTTCCCCTGGAAGCTGGTTTGCTGCTTGCCCCAATGCTTCTGTGGCAGAATCGGCAGCAGCCTTTGGAATTAAATTAGTAAAGAAATTTATAACAGTATTAATAGCATTTGGAATAACCTTCGTGAAAAGGTTTCCAATCATTTTAATATCAGAAATTATTTTAGTGGGATTTAATAACCACTTTAAAGTAAAAAATCCAACAGCAGCTTCTAAAAACCCAAATACTCTTGTTACTCCTTCCCCGTCTACTAATTTAGAAATTCCACTGAAAAGTTTATCTATGCCAAATCCTACAATAGCATTTAAAAATTTAAATATCCCCGTAAAAAGATTTACAAAGTCTTGAATTTTTTTGATATTCTGTGGATTACCTGCCCACTCAAGAATTTTATATGCAATAAAAATTTTGATTAATCCCTGAAGAAAATTTCCAAATCCTTCAAGTCTTTGCTTTCCTTCTTTTAATATAGGATTTTTTTCATTTTTATCTTTTTTTGGTCCCGATTCTTGGAGAGCTTCTTCTTCTCTTAATTGGTTTTTATCTTCATTTAATACAAATTTTTTAATTGCATCACCTAAAAATTCAAAATGTCTTTTCTCAATACTTATCAATACATCTAGTGATCTTCTAATATAACTAAGTTCTTTTAATTGTTTATTTGAAATTGATTTTTGGGCAACTTCACTTTTTAAAGTTTGTTTGTTTGCATTAGAAGCCACTCCACCAAACTTAGTTGGATCTACAAAAGAAGTTACTTTTGGTGAAGTTGTTTTCTTTAAACTAAAAAGTGAAAGTGCCATTGGGTTATAGTGGCTGAGATGTTTTATTTTTATTATTTTGTTCTTCAATAAAATCGGCTAACATCTGTACATATACATCTCGTTCCCATGGAATCATAAATTCAATATCAGTTAAAGGCCACTTGTGATGTTGAAGTAATATAAAGTTCACACGAAAATAATTCTCTAGCGACTGATGCGCTAGTGCTATGCGAAAAAAGATGCAAGACCCTCAATAACTATTTCATTATCTTTTTTAGTATTTGGATTTGTTACTTTGATTGTATGTTTTAGTTTTGGCATAGTCTCAAAGAATTTTTGAATTTTCAAGAATTGATTTGTGTCAAGACTATCTAAAAATTCAGTAACTTCTTTTTTACTAAAACTCTTCACTTCATATACTTCATCTCCTTCAATTACTTGTTCAATACAAGATGAAGCTAGATCGAATACATCTTCAGTCTTCATATTTCCCGTAAAATTGTTTTGAACAAACATTTCCATACTTGGATACTTCATAGCAATTGAAATAGCACTAGTCAAAGGAATGATTCGTTCATGTTCATCTGATTTTTGAACCTTAATGTCTTCAACATTTAAAGTAATCGGAACAACAGTCTCACCATCATCTGGACATGTAACATTTAATTCAATTTCTTCGCCCACAGACTTTGCACGAATGTTAAGAAATAGATATTCGATATCAAAAACTGAAAGATCTTCAATCTTCAATTTTGTACTAATGCAGTTTTTCAAAATAGTTTGAACTGCATTAATCATCTGTTTTTCATCTTCAGATTCCATAGCAAGTAAAAGAACTTTTTCTTCTTTTACTAGAAATGGTCTGTATTTGATTTTTTGACCTGTGGATGGTAATTCCAAGTCATATGTTGGAGCAACTAATTTAGGTAAAGGCATAGTGAATTATGATATAATTTAAAATTATTTAGGCTACTTTGCTAAGGTTGCCCAAGTTCCTCCAGAATCTACAGTACCTCCAGTTTGAGAGGCTGGTACTGCCATATCATATTCAAAAGTAACTTGTAATTTTACTAACTGAGATGCACCACTATTTAAAGGAATTGCAGAAATTGTTGTGGGAAATGCATTTTGAAGCCTAACCGAATAAACTTGTTTAGCTTCTCCAAATAAAGATTTGGTATCAGTTAGTTGTGATGGATCTGTTCCTGGGAACAATCTACTTAATGGAACTCCTCTAAATTCTCCCGTGACTGGATCTGTGAGAGATCCAGAATTTCTTTTGCTACTCTTATATCTTTCTAGTTTAATGATAACTATATCTAAAACATAATCATCCTTATATCTAGTCCTACCTAAATCATTCACAGAATTAATATTGAGACCATTTCTTATTGGAGCATTTGTATTTGAAGAAATTCCACTGTAAATATAGTTTCCCCATGCATCAAAAGTTTGTCTTATCTCCGAATCTGCATCGGAAATAAAAGAAATCGTCAGTTCATTATTTACTATTCCATACCCATACTTCATATTTGGACTATTAGTTATTCTAAAGTCTCCAGTAGAAATCGCATATCCTGGAATAGAACACTCATCTGCATACAATCTCATCAATTCTCTGATATATTGATCACTATTTGAATTTGAATTTATTGATCTTGTAAATACACTATTAAAAAAACTGGATCCAGTATTACCAATCAAAAATTGAACATCATAAAAATTGTTAATAGAAAATCCATATTTTGAAATATAAGCTCTAAAATCATTAAAATTTTTAATGTCACTAGCTATTAATTTTGAACTCATCTTTTAGAATCCCCCCACACAAAAGATTTACTTATTTGTTTATATGATCCCTTTTGCCTACTTACAAAACTTTCCAAAGGCAAAAAAATAGATTTAATCCAATCTTCTCTATTTATTTTAAATAGCGGTGTATCAAGACCTTCATAAACATAATTATGAAAGCACTGTTTCGGAATTGTTGGTCGTCCATCTATGATACTGTTTAAAACTTTATATCTAGTAGAATAGTTTAAGTAATGTAAATTCGCACCGAAAAATTTTCTTCCTCCCTGAAGCATATAAACTAGAGGAAATTCATCATAGTATGGAAGCTTTCTTGCCCAAGTTGCATTGTATTCAAATAAGTATAAATTGCCGCCAGAAGGAATCAGAGTTTCATCGAGAGTGACTAAAGTTTTATAAATGTCATTTTTTCTAGCCACTGCAGCAACATTATCTTTGTACCAACTATAACTTTTACTATAAAATCCCTTATCATTTTTTAAGAGTTTATCTACTTGCTCAAATATATTTAACTGTGGTGTGTTTTTAGTTCTAGCCGATACTTCTCTTTTCATACTTTTAACTCCGACTCTGTGAGGATTTTAAATTTCCACATTCTATCATCACAGAATTCTTTGGCAGCTTTCCACTTGGCTTGATTTTTTACATACTCAGTTACTTCATAGATATAACTTTTTGTTTGTCGTTGAGGTTTTTTTGGCGGAACTGTTTGTTTACTCGGTTTTATTTCAATTAGATACTTATTAATATTTCCATTAGAATCTTGAATCTTAACATAAAAATCTACAAAATATCTATGTATTCTATTATCTAATGGAGACCTATATGGGATAACAATCTCTTCAGATCCCCACTCCAATACATTTGGCCTGGTGTCACAATATTTCATAAACTTCAATTCCCAAGAAGATCTATAAATTATATTTTTATAGTCTCCTTTATATTTGTGAATATTCTTAGGAACGTATTTTCCTTTAAGAGTATTCATAAATACTTATTATAAAGGGCATATCATAAACTATTTATGGCTACTATAAGTAAAGATTACGAATATGAAAGTAATGCATTTGGCGAAAATTTATTTTGGCCAAATAACATTGATAAGTTTGATATGCTAAAAATTAATGTGGTTGAATATATTCCTATTTCTAGATCTGGGCAAGGAGGAATTGAATCTACTTCAGTATCAAATATACAATCATTAAATCAAATCAATACAATTTCAGGATCTACAACAACCAAAAATCAAAGAAAATCTTTGGCAACTCTTATGTTGCCTATTCCAAATGATATTAAATACGATGATCAATTAACTTGGTCCACCGAACCTGCAGGAATACTTGGAAAATTAGCCCCTGCATTAGCAGGAAATATAGCTGCAGGCGGGGGGGAAGCTGGAGCCATTTTAAGTAAAATGGCTTCTGGGGGAGCAGTGGAATTATTGATGAAACAATTATCTAACGTTCCAGGTGCCCCAAATGCAGAATTACTTACTCAAGGAATTGGGGGAAAAATTTTAAATCCATATACTGAACAAGTATTTAAAGGAATTGGAATGAGAGAATTTAATTTCTCATGGAAATTAGTTCCTAGGAATAAAGATGAACAATCTAGAATTCACAACATAATTAAATCATTAAGATATTATTCTCTACCAAATTATAGTGGAAGTGGAGTTATGGCGGAAAATCAACCACAAACTGATAATACTCCTACTTTACAATTAAGTGATAGGTGGCTAACTGTTCCAAATATTTTTCAATTAAACTGGATTCAGGCTGGAACAAGTACTAGAATTCAATCGCTTCCAAAAATTAAACCGTGTGTACTGAAATCAGTATCAGTAAACTATACTCCAGATAATGTATGGGCAACTCATATCAATACTTCTTCAACAGGATTGAGTGGTCCCGCACCAATTGCATATGATTTAAACTTGAATTTTGCGGAGACAGAAATAATCACATCCAAAGATGTTCTAAACCAAGCTGGAGGATATTAAAAATGTTTTTTGATTCACAACCAAATTTTTATTATCCATATAAAAATGGAATGAAGTTATCGAAAAATCTATTTCGTAGAGTTAGATTTCGTGATAACATTAATGCATTGTATATTGCATCAACAAAATACATGGTTCAATCAGGAGAAACTCCAGAACAAATTTCAGAAAAAAAATATGGATCTACTGACTGGTATTGGACAATATTGTTATTGAATAACATTATTGATGTATATAATGACTGGCCACTGTCTGATTATGAATTGGATAAATCTATAGAAAATAAATATGGAGATAAACAAAATGATGTTAAATTTTGGGAAACAAATGAATTGTATGAAGGAAACATACTAATTCTAAAAGGTGGGCAAATTATAGAGTATAATGAAGGGAGACCTCAACAACAAGCAGCTGGATATTACCCATCATATCTCAACAGTCAAAATCAATTAGTAAGTGTATTTACATTAACTACTCCAAGTGGGTTAGTGTTATCAGGATCTCAAGTAATGACTCCGGTTACAAATAGAGAATTTGAATATAGAGAAAATCAAAATAAAAAAGAAATATTTATAATTCGTCCAGAATATTTAACTACAATGCAAGATGAAATTGCTTCATTGTTTAAATATGATACCAAGTATAAAATTGATTCTGCAGGAGTAAGATTTTCAGAAGAAGTATAAAAAAGGGGGGATCTAAGTCCCCCCTCAATCTTATCAGTCTTCCTCAGCTAGTCGAGCAAAGTAGCTTAGAGTGTCGTCTTCGTCTTCATTTCGGCTAGAACGAGAAGAGAAGGAAGGAGCAGCACTAGCAGCGAAAGATTCTACTGTAGTTTCTTGCTCATCCTCATACGTTTCACGATCAATTCGTGGTGCGGGACGAGAATTTAGAACTGCATCCAGACGCTTATGAAGTTCTTCATAAGACTTGAAGTTATCTTCGGCAGAGAACTGAGCTAGGCTATGAGTCTTGGAATAGATTTTTTCTAGTTGATCATCATCAAATCCACCTAGAGTGCCTGGTCCAGAAAACTCAGACTTATCATAGTTCCAATAACCATCAACCTTACGAAGCTTAATTTTGAAGTCAGCACCAGTCCAGAAGTCAAATGGGTTGATTGCCTTCTCATCTGCAAATGCAGGTTGCATAGCTTCAGTGATCTTATCAAAGATCTTCTTGCCAAACTTATACAGGAACACTTTACCTTCATTCTCTGGATGGGCAGGATCTGTGATTACGTAGATGTTGCTGTAATATGATAGTTTACGCTTTTGTTTGCGAGCAATTTCTTTGTCCTTCTCACTACCACTGTTCCAAAGTTGACGATTCAGTTCACCGACTGGATCTTTCTTGTTGAGGGTAGTTAGAGAGTTTTCGATATACCATCCGCCAGGACCTTGGAAAGCGTGGCTCCAGACTTTTGCCCAAGGAACGTCTTCCCCTTCAGGAGCGGGAAGGAAACGAATTACTGCATAACCATTACCTGATTTGTCCATCTCTGGCTTCCAGAAACGTTCATCGGCACCACTTTCAGTGGTGGTCATTTTTTCGATTTCCTGGGTTAGCTTATCAAAAGCAGATGTTGAGTTACGCTTGAGTGTTGCAAATGACATGTGTATTCTCCGTATTGGTTGGATTAAATGGATTTGGCCTGGGAACCTGAACCCATGAGACTATGGTAGCAGGTTCAGACAGATTTGTCAAGCCCTTCCTTGGCTTTGGAAATGTCCTCCTTCATCTGGATGAAGATTTGTGACACATCAATGTCCATGGACACCCCGAGAAAAGCTGCTGAGGCACGAAGCATTTCTACAAAGTCGTTGGCTTCGGCATCACTAGAATACTTCGCTCTAAAATATAGAAGCTCTTGAAGTTCTACAAGTCTTTCTAATTTATCTAAACATTCTCTACGAGTATCTTCAGATTTTTCATGTGGACTATACATCAAGAAAGAAATTTCTTGATAGAGATTAGTCATCTCCTCTAATTCATCACGAATTAATTCATGTTCAAAGAAAGACATTAGTTCATTACCTTTGACAAAAGTATCTGCTTATATTTAGGTTTGTCTACCAAAAGGAAAGGTTCGTATTTCAACACCTTCCTTTTGAGTTCTGGCCAGACTATAGGATCTGCAATAGTCTTATCAAAATCTTTGACAAAGTTTAATAATTTATTGAAAATAACCAGAGTCTCTAATGATATAGACTTGGATAAGTATTTCTTCAACAAAGGTGGGTGAGTAGAAGTGACCTCAAAGATTTGTTCAAATTCTATATCTTTTAATAGCTGATCTACATCATTAGAAAATACAAATGACATGCTCTGTATTTTCTTTACCCATTCTAGATATACAGACGAGTTTGTTACCTTGGATATGTCGCCAATCCAAGTATCTTCATTCTGTACAAAATGAGCAACAAAATATTGTATTAGTTCTTCATGACTAAATTTTGTTGCCAATTTTTTGAAAAAGTATTTGTCTCTTCGTTTTTCAAAAGATTGAAGAGTAGTTCTTGTTTTTCCGTTAAAGGTGAAATAGTTGTAACTATCTGAAGTAAAATGTAATTTTATAGAGAGATAAAGTTTGTAAACTTCAAATCCATTCATAGAGGAAGTCGTGCTCTAGAAGTTTTCTTCATAAAGTTCATACGTTGTGCATCAACTTTAAGTTTTTCTTTTAGTGGCTTTGAAATCAATTTGGAAACACTCTCCAATTCGATATCATACTTTTCACAATAAATTAATATTGCTTCAATGTAATTAATTCCACCTTGATTTGTTTTCACAATTTTCTCAACTTCCATAGAAAATTTCGCAGTAGTCATAAATTTGTCCTCAATAATTTGGTCAAAACACTCAGATGCATATGGAGAATTTTTGTAAAAATGTTCGTTTCGTACTGGACCTTTACCAGACTTTTTTAGCTGTTTACTAGAATCCATATGCATCTAAAATTAGTGGGTATTATTCCAATGGTCAATATATGTCATGAGAACTTTCATGTACTTCATGATATCATACTCCTGGAAGACTTGGATTTCTCCATCTTCACAGGCAATTAAAGTAACAAGTTTCTTTACTTTGATACCAGTACGTTCATAATACATCATTGCATATGCACATTCCTGTGCAATGTAATTCTCAATCCATTCTCGTTTCTTTGGTTCAGTGGAAGATTTAAAGTCTATGATTGCCAGCTCATTTTCATATTCTGCAATGCAATCAACTCTTCCAGCAAGTTTTAATTTGTCACTATATAACGCACCTTCTAGAACATGGATGTTATTAATTTTGTCTAGGAAAGGCTTCAAGTGTTTGAACATGAATAGAGGAAGTACTTTGGTTTTATACTTCTCTTCATCGAATACATTATTTAGGTAATCTTCATTCATGGAATGAAGATTAGTACCTCTAGAAGCTGCCCTAGAAGAAATACGATTTGCTTCTGCTTCACCTACACGCTTTCGCCATTCTAGAATTGATTTCTTTGATTTTGCACCAATAACAGTTGTAACGGAAGGATATTTATTTTTTTCTGGTGTAAGATAAAATCTTCCGTTATCAGTTGTTACTGCCTCTAGGTCAATCAATGGAGCATTATTTAGATGTACAAACACTATCAAAATCCCAAATTAAGTTTGCTGATTAGATAACTCCTAATTAGGCCAGAACGAACAATATCTTCGATTCCAAATTCTACCATGGAAAATTCATCCATTGTATCAAGAATACTCATAAAATTTAGAACTCCATTTTTCTCATTAGTTTTAACTAAATCAGTCTGCTGAACATCGCCACAGAAAATAATCTTGGTGTCTTGTCCAACCCTAGTGATAATAGAATCTAACTCATGAAAGTTTAGGTTTTGACTTTCATCTACAATGATGATAGCATTATCAAGTGTAGTACCACGAATGAATGAAGTACTCCAGAAACTAATCGTTCCTTGATTTTTTAGATTGCCATACAGCATTTCAAATGATGCATCGTCTGGCATTTCAAACATGTACTTTACCATATTCTTATATGGAATCTGATAAAGACTTGATTTGTCTTCATGATCCCCTGGAAGGAATCCAATCTCCCTTGTAGAAACTAGAGAACGAACCATGTAAACTTTTTCATATGGAGTTTTTTCATTCATTACATCTTTAAGTGCAAGATATAAACTGACAAAAGTTTTACCAGTTCCTGCAGCTCCATATAGGAAAAGATTTTTTTGATTCAAATATTCTTCAAATACCTTTTCTTGGGCTGGAGTTAAAGGAGCAATCTCCTTCATATGATCGGAATTAATTGGCTTTTTACGTCTCATTTTCTTGTTAGAGATGTCTGCAAATGATGGTTCAATCTTTTTTCTGCGGGAACTAGTCATACTTCAAATGTAGAGTTGGGATATGATTTTTTGATGCGTCCTAAAACGTCTTTAAATGAGCCAGGAACTTTAGTATTTTTCCAGTCTCCGACTTCACTAACAGAAGACATTCCAGTAGGAACCTGAGTAATGTGTGGATTTTCTTTTAGATAAGGTTCCCTTTCTGCCATATACATCCACTTTTCAAACATTTCACCTGTGTTATTGTCTAGGAATTTATACGTTGGCATGAGTTTTAAACCATTCAGGAATAATAGCTGGAGATTTCCATTTCGCAAAAGAAATTTTTTCTCCAATGTAATAGTTACGATAGGACTGAATTGAATCAGCTTGCTTGTATTTATCGGGCATTGCTGGAGGGGGTTCCGTCCAACCTAGATCTGGAAGATTTCCAGGTGCTAGTTTTAGATACCCCTTTAGGGACTCAGTAGCATGAAACTTGCCATACCTCCTAGTGTATTCGATGCAGCACTGCTCAAAGAGTTCATAGAGCCATTTGTAATGTGATCGAGAATTTCTAGTCCAGACAGCAGAAGGGTGGTTAATATGACAAGCTTTATAGAGATTTGATTCCCTGGGCTCATCGAGTTTAAACCTTTTGACTTTACGATTCTTCTCAGAAAATTCAACATAACCAATGCCGTCAAGAACTCGATGAGCAGTTGATAGAAGTTGTGCATACTCAACAATCATTTTAACAACATGTTTATCACAATGTTCTTGGGCACACACAACTGGATTATAATTCAAATAAAAAATGTTCATAATATAGGGGGGATCAGATTACCAGTCTAACGCTTCGGCAAGGTCAGGGAAAGCAGTTTTAAATACTTCTTTACATTCATTGGCAATGTCCATGTGCTCCTTCTGAGTGCCGTGGGCAGAGCGAAGATTAATATAATGGATCCATGACCTGGCTGAACCCTTCATATAGATTCTAGTTGGAGTTGATAGTGGAAGTACAAATCTTGCACATTCCTTAGCAACACCTTGGCTGAGAAGACTATCGTAAAGTTGCTGACCTTTCTCAAAGTATTCTTGGATTTCTCCTTGCATCTTAAGCTTTACATAATCACCAAAATCATCAATAGAGTTTTGACGATTCTTGTCATCCTGTCTACGAAGATCAGGAATTACAGGACGATCAGAAAGAAGTTTGGTGTCAGCATACCTTTGTGAAAATTCCTGAAATGTGAAGCTCCTATGTCGCAAAATTTGAGCTGCGATGCCTCTAGTGGTATTAATCTCTAGGGTCATGTCAGCTTGCTCAAAGATTGACCAATGGTTCTGACGAATACAATAACGAAGAAGTTTAGATGCAGTATCAAAATTTTCTTGATTTGCTGGATTACTTACACGAGCAGTATAAGTAATCACTTCTTGAGCAGACTTACCTTCTAGTTTGCCTGCACCTTGACTAAGTGAAATCAAATAAACATTGCTCATAATTACTTTTTCTTTTTAGGTTCTTTTGGCGGGTTTCCCCAGAGTTTAGGATTGACTTTGCCATCAGTCCAGCGGATATCTTTTAGACCCTCTCGGTACTTGTCCCAGTACATGTCGAAGATCTGAGCCCGCTTGTTACATACCACTATATCATATTTGAGCTGATTGTCAAGTGCATACGTGACCAAATATGAATTTAGAGGTAGGGTCTTATCGGTAGCTAGACTTTTATCGCAGTCTTGGTGTACAATTTTACACATATCACGACCTATTTCCCCACTTAATTTCTGGATAAGCTTCTTCTACACAAGCTTTGGTAATCTTATACTTCTTACCTACAAGTTTGTCTTTTACCATACAAAGAAGTTTTGCTTCGTCTTGGTGAAGACTTTCTAGAAGTTGAATGAACATGGTTTCTCTTTTATTTCCAGAGAGACCGTCATTACCACCTTTAACAAAGTTATAAAGAATTCTATACTCATGAAGTAGTCGAGTATGTTCTGTGTCTACTGGAGCTTCATTTGGAGTATAAGGAACATCTCCTTCTGGTAGCATAGACACTACACTGTCATCAAAATTCCAGATTAGAATTGATTGTAGTGCAGGAGTCTTATACTTGTTCAATAGTTCAATTTTTTCTTTTTTCGTTTTAGCATTAGATACTTTTTGTAGAACTTCTGACATCAGAAGTCTTTCCACTGGTAATTCAGCCATGAGTTAAAAATCCTCCATTTCATTTAATAGTGAAACTAATTTGTTTTCAATAAAATAATTTATTGATACCTTTTTGGGTTTGTTACTATTTAACAAGTTATATTCATCTATAATTTTTTCTTCTATTGTAACAGGAATGCAAGAAAGATCAATAAGTTTGAGATTGCGATGATAGTTCGCTAATTGCTCTTCGTTACAATAGCTTTCTGGTTCTGACTGCACCCACTTAGCTATGTTCTTTTTACTAATAGGTTTTTGTCTTTTTCCAGAAACAAATGTATCTGAGTCAGATAAAAAGTTTGGAATACCGTCAGAGCGATCTCCTTTAATTACGTGTTCTCGGATATAAAGTTTTGGATCAATCCCATCAGTAACGTACTTCTTTTGAACAGGATTGTATTGAGTAACGCAAGGATACTTAGACAGTTGAATGAAATCTTTATCTCCTGATAGGATTAAGACTTTCTCTGGTTTTAAATTATCCTTTTGCTTTTTGATATTCTGAATAGAAACATGTTTGGAGAGAGTAGCAATGATATCGTCTGCTTCTGCTCCATAGATTTCCAGTACGATGTATGGAAAGTTATTCCGAATCTCATCTCTGATTTTGTTCAAAATTTCAAAAATTTGATTCCAATCAAAGGATGACTTTTCCCTATCCTTTTTTCTATTTTGTTTGTAGTATGGAAAAAATTCTTTTCTCCAATAGTGCTTACTATCGTAACAAAGAACTAAATTGCCATACTCTGCATGAAATTTATTTTTGTAAGCTTTAAGAGATGTTAATACCATGTGACGGATCATACTCTCGTCCAATCCGTCACTTAGTTTAGTTTGCATCATCAAATTACTAATCATGCACTGATTCATATCAACCAGTATCATAAATTAATCCTCTTCGTCTTCGTCGTCTTCGTCGTCTTCAAAACGTACAGCAATTAATTCTTCGGTAATATAATTCCCATTTTCATCATACATTTCTGGATGGCCAGTAGTAGCATGATTTGAAACAGGATTAAAATATTCATTAGCGAACCATCCAAACACCATACCAATTAAAAAACTTAGTCCTATTAAAACAAATCCTACTGCAAATACAGTAAGTAAAATTAATAGATTTGTCATGGTTCTTTCCCTTTAGAGTGTTAGTCTTGTTGATCTTGGATGAAGATTTTGACTTCCACTCTGTAGTTTCTTTTGAAAATGGAAACTATTTTATCGAAGTGGAAGTCAGGCTTTTTCAAGTCTTTTTTCCTCCCACTTATCATTGCCTTTACATTTTTATTTAGTAACTTTTCTTGAATAGATGTCATGTAATAACTTTAATGATAATGTGCTTTGGCGTCATTCTGCCAGAAGGAGACTTTGGTTTAGTTGTCAAGTGGCTGCCGATATTTTCGGCATTGAATTTAGTACAGGAAATGACTTCAGTTAGAAAGTCTTCTGGCTTTCGTAGAGTTCGCACCCAAGATTTTTCTGGATCGAATCCATCAATCATAGTGCGGCGAACTGTCAAAGACCTTCCAACATAATAACACAGCTCTCGCTTTTCAATGTTATACAAGAATACATACTTGGCACCAATAATATCTTGTGGCTTGATTGACTTGTATGTATTTCCCCCCATCTCTAGGTCGTTGTCGTAGAGTTTAACATACTTTACGATTTTATCTGGAGATAATTTTTTCTTTTTGCGAACAATTTTTTTAGAATTTTTGTATGTATAAAGATCATCTACAATTTGATTTAGCAGATCTTTGAACTCTCGTATCTCAGGGCGACGGAAGTTTCCATACCCCTCTTTTACTACTGGATCTTGACCATCAAGTGCCAAAGTTAATTCTTCAATTTGCTCTAAAACAAAACCTAGTTTGTTATCTACAAAATCATTAATAGTCCTTCGGTCAATATCTTCTGATCGAAGAAACTGCATAAAATTAGCCTTTGATTTTTTACGAGTGATAACAAAATCATCAATAACAGTGTCAATAAAAGCTGCAATTTCACTCATAGAATTTTGTTCTCCTTGAGATGGGCAATGGTGTCTACGCAGCCACCAATAATGTCATTGTCAATCAGAACTCTCGGAAAGGTGGCTTCGTCTCCAAATTGATCAATAAAATTTTGTCGAGTAAAATGTTCATTCAATTTATATTCGGCAAAACTCAATTCAAGCAAATCAAATACTCGCTTGATTTTCTCACAATAAGGGCAATTGTCTTTGCTGTAAATTGTAATTTGCATGGTGCGTTTGGATTACCCCAGTAGTATAGCAAAAAAGAAGGGGGCTGTCAAGCCCCCTTTGAGAATCAAAATTTTTTGAACATCCACTTTAGTTTAATATACTTTAATTGCATATCTACAATAAAGTGATTAATTTTTATATTAATCCAATCAAAAACATTTGGATCCGTAATGCAAACATATGCAAATACTGCTAAAAATAATGTTAAGTATATTGAGTATTCCATCAGTCTAATGGATCGTCAGTTGTCACATTATCTGGATTATTAAAGTAACCACTATCCATTGCTTCGGATAATAGTTCAGTTAAAAGTTCTTCAACGGAAATTCCTTTTTCCTTGGCCATAGCTTCTGCAATAGCTGCTGTCTTATCATCTAGTTCAATTTCAATTTCTTCTCTTTCATCAGTCATAGTAGTAATTAAAGTAAAGGTAAATCATCATAGCCAGGAGGATAATCAATATCCTCATTATAACATGGATTTATACAAGGAGAGTCAACTTTACGATACTGACACACTCTTTGTGCAAGAAAATTTAAATCTCCAGGTTTTCCAAAAGAAAATTTAGCTAATTCATTTTCAATAACCACACCACATGCAGGACATTTTTTCATGTCAACCTCGGTCTGAAGGTGATACTATTTAGTCTCAGCTTGATATTTGTGTTTTAATTCATTGACAATCATAATTGATTTTTTTAATCCAAGTGCATACTCATTATGTCCATGCTTGACGGAAATTTGTATGCTATGTTGAATTCGTTCACATAGTTCTTTGTAAAATTGCTCATCCATAATGTATTTGTGAACAACGGAGGGAGGGGGAGTCGAACCCCCAAGGGCTTTAACACCTCAACTGTTTTCAAGACAGGTTCCGTCGCCAATCGGATTGCCCCTCCAAAAAAGTAACCTGTGGTTACTTATTATATATCACTGATTCATCGAAGCTTTGGCATCTAGTTGACGAATTGTATGAATGGGACTTTTGATGTAACGTTTAATTTTTTTGAGTTGTTTATTTAATTGTTTTAGTTGTTGTAGATCTCGTTGAATTTCTGCAGGACTTTTAATCTTGTCTTCATTAAGACTGATCTCTGGAGTTAATACAGTTTCTTCTTCAACTACTTCGGTTGATTCAACATCAATGATTTGTTCTTCCATAATTTAACTTCTCGTTTTTAAATACTCTACTGCCTTATATAGGCCACTAAGATTATCCCCAAGATTTCCTAATCCAACATTACATGGATCGCAAATCCATCCACGAAATTTTCCAGTATCATGACAGTGATCAAGAACAATCTTTTTGTTGTGTGGGGGTGTCTTTCCACACAGATCACATACCTCTGGTTTTGGTGGTGCAGTTTTTTTCAACTGATACCGAAGTTTACTTTGCTCGCTAATACATGTTCTACACCTAGTATCATGCCTATCCTTATGTCCACGATGTCCAGGAAACTCAGACAGTTTTTTCGTTTCATTGCAATAGACACATGATTTAGTTTTTAGTTCATCAATAATCTCCATAGGCACCGGAGGCTTTGGTTGCTCTAGCATCATAGCATGGTTTTCAGGGCTTGTCAAGTCATGGATAAAAAAAGAGACCCTTTCGGGTCCCTGAAAACTTATAAAGTTTTTATCAACCGATGGCTGGTGCAGTGAGAGCAACAGGAGTGCTATCAGCAGCAGCAAGATCTAGAGGGAAGTTGTGTGCGTTCCTTTCGTGCATTACCTCCATCCCGAGACCACCACGATTCAGAATGTCTGCCCATGTATTAATTACATGACCCTGACTATCTTGAATTGACTGGTTGAAGTTGAAGCCATTCAGGTTGAATGCCATCGTGCTAACTCCCAGAGCAGTGAACCAAATACCAACGACAGGCCAAGCAGCCAGAAAGAAATGTAGAGAGCGAGAGTTGTTGAAGGACGCATATTGGAAAATCAAACGACCAAAATAACCATGAGCAGCTACAATGTTGTAGGTTTCTTCTTCTTGTCCGAACTTGTAGCCGTAGTTCTGTGACTCATTTTCTGTCGTCTCACGTACAAGACTAGAGGTGACAAGAGATCCGTGCATAGCAGAGAAAAGAGAACCACCGAAGACACCAGCAACTCCCAGCATATGGAAAGGGTGCATAAGAATGTTGTGTTCCGCCTGGAAAACAAGCATGTAGTTGAAAGTTCCTGAAATCCCCAGAGGCATTGCATCAGAGAAGGATCCTTGACCGAAGGGATAGACCAGAAACACTGCACTAGCAGCAGCAACGGGTGCAGAGTAGGCAACACAAATCCAAGGACGCATACCCAGTCGGTAAGATAGTTCCCATTCACGACCCATGTAAGCATAGATACCAATTAGAAAATGGAAGACGACCAATTGAAATGGTCCACCATTATATAGCCATTCATCGAGAGAAGCAGCTTCCCAGATGGGATAGAAGTGCAGACCGATAGCATTGCTAGAAGGAACAACAGCACCAGAAATGATGTTGTTTCCATACATTAGTGACCCAGCAACTGGTTCACGAATCCCGTCTCTTATCCCAGTAAAACAGTCATATCTTGCGACTTAGACCGTTTCAGTTGACCTATTTGATTTGCTCGTTTTGCGTTTTCTACTCTTCCACCATTTTCTACCCACTCTTTCCACTCATTAATATAAGAAATACATTCTTTAATTCTTTCACTTCTTCTATTTCCCATATGGGGAAGTATTTTTTCCAAAATGAAAAGAACTTTTTCTCTATTTCCTATATGAAGGACATAGACTGGTTTTCCTTTGAGTGTTTTTCTATTGGGTACAAAATAGGGTTTGTCTACAAAATTACTTAGTTTAGCAACCACATCTTCATCAGTCATAACAAGACGAATATATGGTGCTGGTGGTGCTTTAGAAGAGTCATAACGGTCTTTAGAACGATTATCTATTCCAAAGTATCCTTCACCTTCTAAAATTCCCGCAATCCAAGTAATTTGTGATTCCGTTAAATCGAGCATTTTGTTTTCGCACCTACTGTTATATTTATACAACAAGTGCGAATAAAAGTCAACTGTGAGATTTGGACTATATCTTCACCCTTTAATTAGATTAAAGGGGCTGGGCACTCTAGCCTGTTATTAAGGGGACTAAACCCCTCAGGTAGTCTCTGAACCTTTCCAAAGTGTACTTTGGACTTGGCTGCTGATTGCCTTTCGGTTTCCAGCAATTCACCCAGTTTTAACATCATCCTTACGGATGAAGGACACAGATTAAAGCAGTATGTCTACGGGAGGAGCAGCAATGAAAGCAACAATGAAACAAATAGTAGCAGCAAGAAGGGTAGGAATCATTAGAGTTCCGAACCAACCGACATAGAGACGGTTATCGGTAGAAGTTACCCACTCACAGAATTGTTCCCAAGTGTTACTTCCACGCTGTTGAGCGAGGGTAGCAGTCATAGTTTTAAAAGAACGTAGTGTTTGTAAAAATATGTTAAGGAATGTGTTGATTCCTTAACACTTATTTATAGTAGCACAGGTTGCAAAGTTTGTCAAGGGGTCTTTGAATAAATACTTATAAATTGTTCTTATGGACGAGAGAAGAACATTTAATACTCCCATCAGGGAACCCTGGAATGCTCCTATTCATAATATATTAAAAGCTATAGACAATCACACAAGACAATATTTGAAGACTGAAGATCCATGGCATGAAGAAAAAGCTAACATGCTAAGGGAATATTTACACGAATTAAAAAGTTGGATTCACAAAGAAGAAAATGAATGACTTTCCATGGGGAGTTTCAATAGGACTCGGAATAATACTATTGGGCACATTAAGTTTTTTAATCTACATTATGATGTTAGATTACTTAGAGGGTAATGACAAAAACAATACTCATTGAGTTGTTGATCATAGCTAGATTATTAACTAATGATGGAATGATGCTAGAAAATAGAAGACCTCAACCGAAAAGACAATCGGTTGAGCTTTTTCGTTTTATTCGTAGACCAGCTAAAAAAGGCAGAAAACTATTTAAGTTTACCTAATCCATTTTCCCATAAAGAACCCTCTGCTCGTCTTCTTCTAGCTAATCCTTTCTCTACAGATGATCCTGGATTACGATACCGATAGAGTGCTTCTGGAACAAGATGCCAAGATTTATCTTTTAATACTTTGGTAATGGTATTAAACCCATCTGATCCATAAAAATTTGCACCAAGATTATATGCAAATGAAAGTAGTGCCCCTCTCATTTCTTCATTCATTTCATTCCAATATGGAATCTTGGTTAGTGGAGGAAGGAATTCATTTCTAGTTTGATACTCAAGTAGTTGATCTGCTTGTGCTTGAGTAATCTTATCAGTGATCTTAAATGGCTTTCCATTCATATCTCTGGTACTTCCCCATCCGATGGTAATTGGAAGTCCACCAGTATGAGGATCATAATATGCACTTAATTCACATCCTTCAAATTCTTTGATTAAATCCAATCCACATTCTGGAACTATAGATGGGTTGGATACTTTATATTCGTTTCTAAATTTTTTAGCAAATTCTTCTAGTACATTGGGAGGAATATTTTTTTGAAGGTATTCCCAAGCATCTATTTGATGCATATATCCTTTTGTATGTGTAGCAGCATCAATGAGTTTTATGGTCATAAAAAAAGGAGGTATTGAACCTCCTGTATTTAGGAATTAATAATTCACCAAACTCCTGGAATAATCTGACCAGTAGTGAGATAGGTTCCGACTGCGACTACGAAACCAAGCATAGCGAGGCGACCATTAAGTGTTTCAGCCTCAGGTGTCCATCCGAATTTCATTTGTTTTCTCCTGTTAATTAAAGGTTTTCTTCTTGTTCAGTTAGAATTACACAATCAGATTTAGGATATGCTACACAAGTAAGTACCCATCCATCTGATAGTTGATCATCATCAAGGAACGATTGTTCCTCATTATCAACTTGACCTTGAATCAGTTTGCCAGCACAAGCAGAACAAGCACCAGCACGACATGATGAAGGGAGATCTACTCCTGCTTCCTCAGCAGCTTCAAGGATATATTGATCCTCAGCACACTGAATAGTTTGTTCAGTTCCATCAGGGGAACGAAGAGTAATTTGATAAGTCATTAGTAAGTTTCAGATAATTGATTTACAGCGTATGCCAACAGTACAAGGAAGGCAACACTAGTAATTATAAAGATAAATTCAGTCATTGTCAATTATTTGTCAGAAGATCCCGAAAAAGAACTTGCCAGTGCCAAGATAAGAAATGAACCCAGCAATAATACCGACCATTGCCCAGCGCCCATTGTACTTCTCCTTTACTTGATTTGGAGTATCCATTCCGTAGTTTTCATAATACATTACAGGTTCTTTGGCAAACATATTTTGTTGGCCGAACTCATTAGATGTTACAGTCATTTTGTTGTTACAAATTGTTACAATATTATATATGAAAAAGGGGGTTTTGTCAACCCCCAATTGTCAGAAAATCAGAACTTGAATCCCAGACCCGTGGTGAACACGGGAGAATAGGTTCCGTTGGTAGCACCATAGCTGTTAGCAGCATTGGTGGTAGGGAACTTCAGATCAGCAAAACCAACTAGTGAATTGGTTAGACGACCTTCAATACCTAGAGCAAGTACAACTTGACCTTTCTCGCCAACAGCAGACTGGAAATTAGCAGCAGTGTTGTTCACGAAAGGAATCTGATAACCAACACCAGTATAGATGTTAGCACGGCTCACACCAGAAGCAGCCTTAGCAATACTCCAGTCATAGGCAACTAGAGCACCACCTGCAGCACCAATCTCACCAGCAGGAGTGCCTACTAGGTTAGCATAGGGACGAACAGAAACAGCATTCTGATTAGCAAAGGTCTTTACAGCATAACGACCTTGAACAGTAGCACCAGAGATAGTACGGTTCTC
>JACCDT011540545.1_pt1 | contig 48662 bp, 22 predicted proteins | sample 7446291 | NCBI WGS metagenome assembly JACCDT01 (sample SAMN15323446, study PRJNA562643) | freshwater metagenome | isolation source: river surface water | place: USA:Blue River Watershed | collected 2017-08-17
TATTAAGTTTACCTATCCACCAAGCTGTTGCCGAGTCGTCAACCATTGGGAAGCTAACACCTGCATAAGTGTTAACTGTGTTAGGATTGATTCTAATACCTTCTGAGAAGTTTGATGCTGTGCTTGCGGCCGCAGTTGTCTTAATTTTTAAAGCAGGATTACCTGCTGTAGTACTTTGTAAAGAACTGCCTGCGGCTGACCATGTAGCAAACTGAGATATTGTACCGCCTGTTGTAGCCCAGCTATTACCGTTACCAAAATATAAGTCGCCGTTTAGTCCTTGTATTACGAAAGGTTTATTAGCGCCTCCACTATCTTGGTTACCAATTAATAAACTTTGTGCGCCAGTTGTATTTGTAATTCTAAAATAGGTATTAACCTGCGCAGGGCCGGTAACATCTAATTTGTATGACGGTGCTGTGGTCGAACCAATTCTAACACTGCCGCCGCCACCTGCCAAGTAAACGTTACCTGATAGATAGTGATTTAAAGCAACGAATCCTGCGGCATCTTTAGGGTCAATAACAACGTCGCCTTGACCAAAGCCTTTAATATTAGCTGTATTTGTAGATCTGTTAAGATACAGAATATCGTTTCTTAAATCAGTAAGATCATAAACAGAAGCATTACAAATGTACCAGACAACGTTTGCCGCACCAGACGGCACAGGACTACCAAATAGTGAATAAAAATGTGTAGAACTAAAAGTACCTGTGCTACCGCAAATTACCGCATAAGCATATTCTTCCCATTTTCCTGTACCAACGTTGTTGGTCATCCAATAACCAGTGCCATCGCTGCCTGTGGCATTACTATGGAAGGTTAAAGTATATCCAACTGGAATTTTGGCTCTAAACGCAGATACAAGAATCGCTCCGGCTCTTGAACCTACACCAAAGTAGAATCCTCCAAAATTAGGACTTGAAGAATTCCCTGTATGTCTAACCTCTGCAACAAATCCAGATGTTGTCGGCGTTCCTGCAGGTGCAGTAATTCTGGTTATTGTTGGACTACCCGAACTATTATTATCGTAAACATTTAACCCGTTTAGACCTGATCTAAAATCCTCGTCTAAGTGGCTGGCATGTTGCCATCCTGAACGAATAGCAGTATATGAAATTGTAGGAGCGCCACTAAATGTGCCTTCGCCTTGGTTCCATACAAATTTGTTATTGATTTTAAGACCGCCACCAATATTAAGGTGTGTTCCATCAAATGTTAAATTATTACTACCAGCAAATGCATTTCCGCTATCTTTATAGATAACTTGATTGGCTGCTCCTGCTCCAATACCTGCACCTTGTTGGCCGGTGGCACCAATTTCTCCCATTGGTCCAAAACCAACGTTGTCAATGGACGCATTAGTTTCGAAGAATGTTGAGTCGAAATATAGCGCAGAACCTACTGAGCGAGCAGTTGTTCGTAGAAGTGTTCCATTTTGCCAATAACGAATATTGCCGCCGTCATAGGTAATAGCGAATTGATCACCAATGGTAAAACCATTACCAGTGAAAACACTGGCGCCATTTTCGTAAATCAAAACTTGGCCAATGTTAAAATATATAGCGTAATCAATGCTACCAAAACTTGCATCAGTCGATGGGTCTGAATTCAAACCAAACATCACTCGACTGGCTGTTGATGTTGGACTTGCAGTTGCGTAAACGCCTCTTACATAACCCTGTACAGAATAAACTTGGCCGTCCCAGGAATTATTATTACCTGAGGTCTTAGTAAATGTGCTATTATCATCGGTGCTTACACCACCGGTCATTACTGGTGTCCACTGGTTAGTCCCTGCTATACCAGTAGCGCCTGTAGAGCCAGTAGCACCTGTAGAACCTCCTGTACCTGAAGGTCCAGTGGCACCTGTAGCACCTTGGAAACCTGTAGCACCAGTGGCGCCAGTAGCACCTTGTGGTCCTGTGGCTCCAGTTGAACCGTTAACACCTATAGTACCCGCCGCGCCTGTAGCTCCTTGTGGACCAGTAGCACCTGTGCTACCTTCTAAACCCTGTGGACCAGTAGCACCTGTAGCACCTGTAGCACCAACAGTACCTTGTGTACCTGCTGGTCCAGTTGCACCCGTTGGTCCAGTAGCGCCTGTACTACCATATTCACCTGTTAACGCAAATGCCCAGTTAGCATAAGGTCCAGCTCCTACTGTACCTCCAACATAATCAACGTTAACTGTTATATCTAATCCATTTACCTGAGTGATATCACCTTCCATATAATTAGAAGAAATCACAGGGTAAATTATTCTTACTCTTGAGCCAACTACATATGCATTGGCAACGTTAACAGTCCAAGTTTTAGATCCAGTGTTACTTGTATTAGATGTAGAACTGGTAACTTTATATCCAAGGCCAGTAGCACCTGTTGCACCAACGGCGCCTGCTGATCCAGCCGCACCGGTGGCACCTGTCGCACCTATTGGTCCTGTAGCGCCAGTGGCGCCGGTTGCACCCGTACCGCCAACTGGTCCAGTAGCACCTGTAGCACCTTGGTTACCAGCACCTCCCGAAGGACCAGTAGCACCTGTCGCACCTTGTGGTCCGGTAGCACCTGTGCTACCCGAAGCTCCCGCAGGACCTGTTGCGCCAGTTGCGCCTGTAGATCCATGAGGACCTGTTGCGCCAGTGGCACCTTGTGGTCCAGTTGCACCGCTATTAGCGGCTACGAAAGTTAAAACACCAGTTCCGTCAGTTTGTAATACATAACCACTTGACCCTGCTGTTGGTGGCAAAGTCAGTGTAACCGTTCCTGTAGTAGGCGATTTTAGTGTAATACTACCTTGCTGACTGGTATCTAAATTAATTGCCATAGTCTAAAACTGTTATCCCAATATTTATTTGCCTAAAAAGTATTAACTTGTAACCTCTACTGTTTCTACTTTGGCCACGTATCTAATCGTATTTGCGCCATCGCCCTTAGCTCTAACGCTTATTCCGCCAAGTCCAGTGTCTGCTGTAATATCTACATCCCAGGTTGAAACTGAACAGAAAATCTTTGTTTTGTTTACCATTCTTAAAACGGTAGAAGATACACCGGAATATCTTGAAATTACGCCATTAAATTCCCAAGCACCCTCGTCGTTGCTGGTCGTAGATCTTCCAGAAACAAGTATCTTAAATGCATATGTAGCATTGTCAGGTAAAATTACCTGGTTAGTTAAGCCACCGCTTGCACCGTTTGTAGTAAGCTGTGTAAGTAAAGAAGTAGTTACGTTTCTTCTAAGAATATAAATTCCGGCTTGTGCGTCACCATCTGCGGCAAATGTACCGTTAGCAAATACTTTAGCAGTGGTAATTCCTCTATTTGTTGCACCGTTACCTACAACTAATGTGTTACCGCCTACATACAAACTTCCAGCAATACCGGCACCGCCGCTTGATCTCAATGCTCCTGAGCTTACGCTGGTAGCATCAGTAGTTCCTTGTGCAATTATATTGCTACCGGCATACACATTTTCTGCAACACCTAAACCGCCCCTAACTTGTAATGAGCCCGTTGCTGTAGAGTTAGACCCGACAGTTCCATAAACTACAGTTGTTGCCGCTAATATGTTTAAATTTCCATTACCAGCTGATCCAGTTCCACCGCTGGACATAAGTCTAACATCGTAATCTACTGCATTTGCACTGCTGTGGAAATCAATCGCTGGTTGAGTAGCTGTATCTGTTCGACCAATATCAAAAATAACATTGGTGCCAGATGTTGTAAGTTTGGCTAATTGTATATCTGCATTTGTTCCGTCACGTAATTCGAGAACACTTCTAACAAATGCACCGGTGTTAGCATAAAGTTTGCCGCCAGCATAGAGATCTTCACCGGCATAAATTGCCTTGGCTACACCTAAACCACCGTTAGATATAACTACAGCACCGTTAGAGCTTGTATTTGACGGAGTTGGATTCGTAAATGTAACAACAAGATCAGTTTGAGATCCTCTGCTGGTTACACTTTGTAAGTTGCTGGTATTCCAAATAACAACAGGACCAGAAGCTTGGCTAACAGCCGTATCTGTACCTGCTGTAATTGATCCAACACCTGCACCGCCAGTAGTTCCAGTTGTAATAACAGCGGATCCATTGATGTACATAGATCCGTTAATCCAAACACTGCCGCCAACTCCAATGCCTCCAGCAACAACTAAGTCGCCAGTGGTTGTACTGGTAGCGTCAACACCACCAGTTAAATGCAATCTGCCAAAACGTGCTGTACCAAAAGTACCTGTATTAAGGAAAGTTGGTGTGTAAGATTGTGTGCCGCCCGGATAAACATTAATCTTATAATGTAGTTCTTTACTTGCATTGTCTAAGCCAAGGAATGCATGATTATCCCAGGCTGTGTTTGAAGTAGCTGTGTTACTGTAATGTAATACTAAACCTCTATCAAAGCCGTCGTTTACTGCAAGACTTGTATTGCCTGGTGCGGCACCAAGTTCTATAATTGGATCTACAATGTAAGTTTGTGTTGATTCTACAAATGTTTGTGTGCCAAACACTTGTAAGTTGCCGTAAACTGCCGCATTACCGCCAACTATTAAATTCTTTGTAATGCCTACACCACCAGTTACAACAACACTTCCTTGTGTTGAAGTATTAGTGTCAGCGCCGTTGCTAAATGTAACAACTTGATTTGTACTGCTACCTCTGCTGGTTACACTTTGTAGTGTAGAAATATCTGAGATAGTAACGTTTCCTGTTGCAGTAGAAACAACAATATCTGAGCCGGTAGTTAAACTGATAACACCAATGTTCGTAATTACAAATGTAGCAGTTGGACCTAATGTATTAACTCCAGTAAGTTGAATACCATTACCTGCTGTAGGTTGCACAGTAGATACAACTCTTCTTGTAGAATCAAATAAAGCTGTGCCAAATAAATTACCGCTTACACCAACACCGCCTGCAACAATTAATGCACCGCTTGTGGAATTAGATGACGGTGTAGTGTTGGTTACCTGAACACTTCCACCAACGATAGAAGTTATTGTGGCTGTCTTACCTACAAATAAATCACCTTGGATACCTACACCACCGACAACTTTTAAAGCACCAGTTGTAGTGCTGGTAGCTGTAACAAATGATAGAATTGTTAAGGCATTGGTTGTCTCTTGACCTCTGTCAGTAACAAGCTGGAAAGTATCAATGCTTTGAATATTAACAATACCTGTTCCACCTGGTGGTGTTACAACAATTCCAGATCCCGTTGTAATCTGGCTTACACCATATTGACCAATCGTTCCTGTAGTAACTACAGCAGAACCATTTGAGTAAATGTTAAAACCGTTGATGTCTCCGTGAACATCGAGCCATACTGTAGGTGTACTTGTGTTAATACCAACAAAGTTAGAACCTGTTCCAGCTATTACAGTTAGTGCATTGTTAGCACCAAACTGCATGCCTTCATTGCTATAACTGTTTAATTGATAGAAACTGGCAGTAGAATTCCAATATAAATCAACTCCACCTGTGCCTGTTGTCCAAGTTTGTAGATAATCTGTGCCTTGTACATCTAATGCAGATCGAGAAATTGAAGCTGTAGTTGCAAACCCTACATTAATCTTAACCTTTTCGCCAACAATTAAGTTTTTACCAATTCCAACGCCACCACTAACACGCAAAGCTCCTGGATCATTTGGAGCCACAGAGCTGGTGTTAAGAATTAGCAGTGCATTAGTTGTGCTGTTACCCCTGTTAGTAACAGTTTGGAATGTACCGGTACCACTAATAACAACAATACCAGTTGTGGTATTAACACTGATATCCTCGCCTGGTTGTATTTGTGTTACAGCCTTAAGTACGATTGTGTCTTCAGTAATTACGCGAGCATCAGCATCGTAAATTTCATTGGCATAAATGGCTCCGTTAACACCAAGGCCACCATTTATTCTTACAGCACCACTGGTTGTACTAACTGCAACTTCTTGGCTTACAAAAGCAACCGTAGCTGTTGTTACTGCGCCTCTTTCAGTAATGCTTTGAAGTGTGCTTGTATTCCAAACATATACCAATCCTGTTTGAGAGCTCACCGCGGTATCAGTGCCGGCATATATGGCAGTTACGCCTTGGCTGGCCAGTGTTCCCTGGGTAATAACCTGACTGCCATTTGAATACATATTCATGGCATACAGATCGCCCTTAACTCCGACTCCGCCAAATACAACTAATGCACCGCTGTTAGTAGAAACAGATACAGAAGTATTCATTACAAATGTTGTAGCAGATGTAATGATTATTCGTTCAACATCATCAGTTTTAAATGCTGTAACGCTGCCAGTAGTTAAAATCTGGAAACGTTCAACGAGACCGCTATCCCTAAATGTTAATGCAGTTGTTGGTCTTTGTGATCCTGGAACTATTATTGAGGTTCCAGTATCTATTAATTCTATAAAAGGCGCATCTCCAACCATTCGGATCTGCTTGCCCATTGTAATATTGCCGCTTAGATTTAAATTTTCTTGCCCAGCAATACCGCCCTTAACAACAAGAGCGCCAGTGAATAAATCAACTGAAGTAGCAGTCGACTCTAATCGCAATTCTCCAAGCTTGGCATTACCCCAGTTGCCTTGATTAGCAAAACTTGTAACACCGGTAGCATTTCCACCTTGACCGAAATCTGTCTTAAAGATTAAGGTTCTTGTCGCATTGTCAATACCAATAAATGCATTAGCCGCATAAGATACAGAGGGCGTTGCTGTTGTGCTGTAATGTAATAATAAACCTCTATCTACGCCGTCGTTTACTGCTAAAGTTGTATTATCAGGACCGCCACCTAATTCAATTAGTGCATCTGTAATATAGGTATTGGTAGAATTTACATAAGTGGTAGAACCATAAACTTGTAAATTGCCATAAACTGCCGCACTACCACCAACGACTAAGTTACGTCCAACACCAACACCGCCAGAAACTACAAGAGCACCTTGAGTAGAAGTATTACTTTCTAAATCATTTGTAATTGTAATTACATGATTAGTTGAGCTACCTCTATTTGTAATACTCTGTAATGTACTTGTGTTCCAAACTACTACTGGGCCTGTGCTTGTTGATACTGCGGTATCTGTACCTGCTGATAGATTGCTAACGCCATAGTTACCTAATGTAGCTTCTGTTACAACACGGCTATTATCGTCAAAAATCCTTGACGCATAGATGTCGCCGCCTACACCAAGTCCCCCAGAAATTACTATAGCACCAGATGCTGTTGAAACAGATTGAGTAGTATTAAGGAATCTTAAAGCTACATCAGTGGTGGTGCTACGATTAGTAATACTTTGTAAAGTTGCAGTGCTCCAAATTAATACAGTACCAGTACTTTGGTTGATAGCTGTATCAGTGCCGACACTTAGAGTTTGAACACCTAAATTTGTTATTGTAAAAGTTACAGTTGTACCATTTGCCTGTAAATTACTAATACCAATAAACGGACCTTCGCCTGGGTAAACAGAAACTACAACTCTTCGTTCACTATCATAAATTTCGCCGGCGTAAAGTGTTCCCGTTACAACAGCTCCGCCCAATGTTCTAATACTATCTGATGCAGTGCTGGAAACATCTATCCTATTAGATACATACAAATCTTGTACGGAAGCTGTAGTAAAGACACCTGAAGTGGCTGTAACTATGTTAACATTGAGAGATCCACCAACATATAAATCTTGAGCAATGCCTACACCACCTGCAATTCTTACAGCACCATCTGTAGAACTTGTAGCATTTAACGTATTTGTAGAAGTGAATATGGCATCCACTATGCCAGTATCCATTCTTAAATCTCTAATATAGCCAGTACCAACAATTAAGTTTTCAATAGTGCCAGTTGTTTTAACTGTAATTGCACCGCCAACACCAATACCACCAGTTACTACGAGAGCACCAGTATCGGTACTCCAAGATTGAGTAGGATTAGTAATCCTTACAACTTGATTAGTGCTTGATCCTCGACTGGTTACACTTTGTAAAGTGCTGATATTGGTTACCGTAACAATACCTGTAACAGTATTAACGAAAATATCTTCGCCACCGTAGAGCTGTGTTACACCAAAATTACCTAATGTCGCCTGTGTAACAACTCTTGATCCGTTGTCATAGACTTGGTATGCATTTAAGGCGCCACCAATGCCGACACCACCTTCAACTATAAGAGCTCCAGTAAAGGTGCTTGTTGAAGATGCTGTGCTTCTAACATTAACATTGCCGCCGACAAATAAATCTAAATTAATGCCGGCGCCGCCTTGAACAATTAAACCTCCTGTGTTTGTAGAGGTAGAATTTGTAGAAGTTGTAACAATTACACGAGCCGCTGTAAACGGATCATAGCTTGTTACAGATGTTTGTAATTGCCAAGCATATCCGTTCCATACCCATGACCTATTGCCAATCGTATAGACTGTTCCTGTTGACGGGTTCGATGGAAAGTTCAAATTTGGCATAATAATCTATTTAATTAAACACTTACAAACTGTATCCAGTAAAAATTAAGTCCATCTTGGATATATTGATATTCAACGCCAGATGTTGTATCGATCCAAAAATCTCCAACTCTTGGATTGTTATTTGGAGGAACTGAATCTAATGTAACCCTTGGAGTGTATAATGGTTGTCCTCCTAAACTATAAACGTTACCGCCTACATATAAATCTCTTCCGATACCTACACCGCCTGCAACGGTCAAAGCGCCTGTGGTTGTTGAAGTAGATTCTGTAACAGAAGGAATATTGAAATCGCCAGTGAACGAAATATTACCGTTAACTTGCAGATCACTTTCAATTAAAGTTAAAGAACCTGCTGGATTTAATTCTAAGTTACCACTGACTGTTTCAATAGAATTAGAGGATAGTACTAAAGATCCTACTTGAATACTTGTAGGTTGTAAAATACTTGCGTTAACACCATCACTGATTGTTAAACTTGAAACGGGACCAAGCTTAAAGTTAGCAGTTCCAAAGTCAGCATTACCAGTTCGCTGATTAATTCTAAATTGGTCACCAACTCTAAAGTCGCCAAGATGGTCTACAGTTTGATAATAAATCTTAGCGCCATTGAGTTTAACAATTTCATTAACTTGAATAGCGGTTGTAGGATCATTACTAAAATCTTTGCCTGAGCCAACATAGCTCATGTTGTAAGCAATAAGCTTTAAATCTATACCAACACCGTCAGCATACGCACCATATTGGCCGTAACATGCGGCTGAACCGATTGAGCGCATTTCTGCACCAAATTGCCTATAGTCGGCAAGAATAATCTGTTTGGCGGTGGCTATTTGAGTAGCAGTTGACGATCCTGTTGTAGAATATATTACTTGAGTTCCGAGACCGTCATCTGAGAATGTAGTAGATCCGTCTGCACCATCGCAATGGATAAGAACAATTGTGCTTAAGTCGCTGTCAAAGGCTTTTGTTGGAACAGTAAAATTAGTCGTATATCTTGGAGTTGAACTAATTCTAATTTCATCAAAATAGCCTTTCATGCTATTTGAGCCTAAGTCGCCGTCACCGCCAATTGTTAAGCTGTCACCGTTGGTAACGTTGGCTGTGGATGTTGTTACCGCTTCAAGTTGACCGTCTAAGAAAACTCTAACAGTATTGGCAGTATCTCTGGCCATAGCAATATGATGCCATGTACCTGTTGTTATGCTTGTCGTACCCGTACAGAACGCACCGCCGTGTTGACCAGTAAGTTTATTATTTGCATCCATATAGAATGCAAATGTAGAAGCACCAATACTACCTTTCTTAAAGAACGTCATCTTTCTATTGCGTTCTGTAAGGAATATAAATCCTTCTAAGCAATAGGCCGCTCCTTCAAACTGTAAGTCTGCGCTACTAATTAATTCTAATAAATCGCTGGCTGTAGATAGGTAAGCCGCACCAGTTCCAAACTTTCTTTCAAACGTACTAACTTCAGTTGTTCCATATACGTTAACAACTTTAGGAGTTCTATCAGCTACTTCTTGGAAGCCATTTACCTTTCCGTTCATGTAAATGTAGCTGCCATTTACTTCGCCAATTACACCTCCATGATATGTACCGGTTGAATCAATATACCAAAGTGTGTCGCCTACTGCAAATGTTCCTGTGGTATTTGCAAGTTTTAATCTTGTTCTACCAGCTCCGCCCCAACCTGTGCTTCCACTTACGGCATGAATAGCTTTCTCAGAGAAATAATTAAAACCGTTTAGGTATTCTACTCTAACACCGTTAGTAAGATACAAACCAGTTGCACCTGGGGTGATAAATGTTGCTTCGTTAAACAACATACTGGCTTCTATACTGGCAGTAGTTACGTTTGATCCGTCTAAGTAAGCACCGCCACCTGCATCGTTAGCATCATAACCAAATGGATCATTAGCGTTCCAAACACTTCCTCGTGTTAGAACTGTAAATCTTTCTACATAAGGGCCGCGTCTTGAAATTGTAGCATTAGGTGCATAGGCAAATGCATAACCTGGCTTGTAAAAATCTCCAACAGTGAAGTCGCTAATTGTTACGTCACCGTTTATTAAAAAGGCCGTTTGGGTGTTCGTTGCAGTTGTGGGTTTTACAAAAACTTGTCTAAGTCCGCTACCTTTTACAGATACATATTGAGGAACGGTTAATGGAAATTCTTCTACGTAAGTGCCTGCTAAAATAAAAACGCAAACATTATTACCAATTATATTCGTTAATGTATTTGCTACCGTTAAAGCATGTTTGATTGTTTTAAATGCCGCAGGTTCACTTTGGCCGTCAAACGCATCGTTTCCGTTTTCAGAAACATATAAAATATGTTCGTCGGTGTTTAAAAGATTTACACCGTCGCTTCTGAACAGTTCAGTGACAGTAGCTGTACCTAAGAACCGAGCATTTTGAGTAACTAAATCTGCCCAGTAACTTGATGTTGAACCAATAGTGTATAAATTATTGGCTTTTGGTAAGATATTTGCTATAACTGGACCAAGGCTAACATCTCCTATTAGTGTAGATGTTGAGCCAACGGTTAATCCTTTGGCAATTCCTATGCCGCCGGTTACACGAACTGCGCCTGTATCTGTCGAAACAGAATCTGTTATATCACCTATGAATAAGCTACCGGCACCAATACCGCCTCGTACTCTTAAAGCGCCAGTTGTTGTGCTTGTTGAAAGGGATAAGTTAAGGATGTCTACTGTGTTATAGGCAACAATGGTACCTGTAAACGCAGATTTTCCGCCAATATTAACATCTTCTGTTATGCCTGCGCCACCGTAGACAATTAACGCACCAGTGTCGGTGGTTGTAGAAGTTGCTGTTAATTGGTTAAGAACCGTGAGACCGTTCTTAACTACGAAATTAAACTCCGCCATTCAGATTCCCTTTCCTCTTGATAGGCTGTAATTGATATTTAGCAGAATGGGCAGTCTGCCCATTCTTACGCTGAGGTGATTGCAGTTCTTAGGATCTGAACAGCCATATTTGTAGGAATATAATTAGGAGTAAATGTTACCCTAATTAATCCTCCATCGTAGACTGCGTTGAAATCGCCCAATTCGCCATTGTTAGTAATAATACCGTATTGGCTGATATAAGCGCCATTAGATAGTGCGCTACCATCGTAGGCGATCATAATTTCTACAACGTGGAATTTATTAGGAATAAATCCTGAATCTATAATCTGTGCTATGTATTTTGCAGTTCTAAATGCGCCACCATTCCAAGTATCTACTGTAATTTCACTTGCAGAAGAAATGCCCGTAGTACTTGTGGATGAAAACTCGTTATTTACAACCTGAACAGTAACACCCTTAACTGTAGCGCCCGAAGTAATACTACCGCCTGCACCAATGCCGCCGCCTACAACAAGAGCACCGCTGTTTGTAGTGCCGTTATTAATAGCACTCGAACCTATCTTTACCTGGCCATCTTCAACTAATAATGCCCAAGAATTGGCAGAGGCCGCGCCGCCAAACAATGTTGGTGCATGTTCAATGTATAAAGTTGCTACATCTCGCCAAGTTGGGTTTAGAGTACCAACCAGCGTTGGCTTAGCAATACTATGAATAACTGCTGTACCAGCATTTAAACCAACTGAAGTTGCATCTGTGTATGTGCTTGTTGATAAGTTTAGGCCAGGGCCGTTAATTCCCCATTTATTAGCTGTAAGATCACCAACTCTTTCAATAGTGCCGGCAACTTTTAGGCCGCCGCCAATACCAACACCACCCCAAACTTCAAGGGCGCCAGTACCAGTTGTACTGGTAACAGATGCTGTTGAAAGAACGTGTACTTTCTTATTGACCCATAAGTCGTCGCCAATTCCGACACCACCTGCAACTACAAGGTCGCCGTATGCTGTGCCTGTTGAAGCTGTACCGCTATTAATACTGGCTGTCTGTAAAACTGCACGAGTAGCATGAATTGTTTCAGCGACTCCAACGCCGCCCGCAACAATTAACGCACCAGTAGTTCTTGATTCTGCATCACCTGTGCCGTAAATTGTAGCACTACTAATTACACTTAAGTTTGTACCAATTCGAGCAGATTGGCCGACGTCTAATGTACCGCCTAAGTTAACATTGCCGCCAATTCCAACACCGCCGTCGACAACTAACGCACCATCTGTAGAAGTAAAGTTAGTAGTTGTGCTGTAAATTCTGGTATCGCCACCGATGTTAAGACGCTTACCTATACCTACTCCGCCCTTAACAACAAGAGCTCCAGATTGTGTGTTTAAGGATTCTTCTTCAGACCATACATAAACACTGCCAGTTGAAACAAATGTTCCGCCTACATTAACATTACCGCCGACACCTAAACCGTAGTCAATTACTACAGCACCAGTATCTGTGCTCCATGATTGTGTTAAGTTGGAAAATCTAAAACTATTTGTAAAGATACCACCAATATCTTGGTTAACGGTACCTGTTGTAACAATCTGGGCGCCGGCAATATAACCGCCGTTACTTACGTACAACCATTGAGCGCCAATACCGCCATAAGGAACTTCTACAGTATTACCTGTTGTTGTTGTAATACTGTAAGTTGTACCTAAGAACTTAGTATCGGTACCAAAATAACTCTTACCAGCTACACCAATGCCGCCGTTGACAACAAGAGCTCCGCTTGAAACACCAAGACTATCGGTTGTGTCATGCAGGATTAAAGAGCCAGCTTCAAGAGTTGACCAAGTTCCTGTATTATATAAATTACCTACGTCAACTTTGCCGTCGATATCCGGTTCAATGTCTTGTTTAAAGAAGAAATTCTGATTAGTTTTATCTAATCCAACAATTGCACGCCAATCTGTTAATGTGTTGACAGCATATTGATAATGAATTAAAACGCCCTTGTCGTAGATATCAGGTACATCTAACAATGCACCGTCAACGCCGCCGCCAATTTCAATTACTGGGTCAACAATATAGGTCTGGGTACTGTTAATTACAACTTGTGTACCTTGTCCAAGTAATAATAAATCACCCTTAACAACAAGGTCATTATCAACAGTTAAGTCTCTACCAACAGCGACACCACCTGCTACAACAAGAGCGTTAGTAGCAGTAGTTCCAGTTGAGCTGTCTGAAGATCCAATAATTAAGTTGCGGCCAATTCCAACTCCACCTGCTACTACAAGTGGTGCTGAAGATACGCTTGCGGCATTGGCAATATCTGCTACAACTATTTTTTGAGCGTGCAGTGTTTCTGTAATACCGACACCACCAATAACCCATAATGAGCCGCTTGAAGTGTTAGTTGCTTCTACGCCTGCATCTATTCTAACTCTGCCACCAAGGTAGGATGAACCGCTTACACCAAGGCCACCACCATTAGTTACTTGTAACGAATTATTAGATACACCGTTTTCGTTATATTCTCCAGAAACAAAGAAACCATTTCTGGCATACAAATCTTGTCCTACACCAAGACCGCCCTGTAAAGTAAGAGCACCTGTTGATGTACTTGTAGCATTATTAGTGCCAAGGAAAGTACCTGTAGTAAGGCCAACAATTCTACCGCCCACATAGATATTGCCTGCAATACCTGCGCCACCATTTACAAGTTGTAACGCACCTGTACCAGTGCTAATGGCTTCGGTGTTAGTTAAAATTCTTAATTCGTTGGGGAAATCTTGAACACCGACGTTTTGAGTAGCTCGTGTGATAATTTCACTTTGATTAATGAAGTATGTTCCGCTAAAGCTACCACCGCCCTCGCCATATATACCGTTTCTAAAACCAATACCGCCTTCAACTTGTAATGCTTGACCAGCGAATGTATTGGTTGTTCCTCTCGTTTCGCCAATGTACATCGTACCTGACGTAATATAAACAGAGAAAGGATTAATTAAATTTAAATTTGTGCTGGCTGTGCTTGGTGCACCGTTAATAAAAATTGTAGCCGCATTAGTTACTGTTACGTTGGTGTTGGTTGTGTCAATTAAGCTCTGACCAAAATAGTTAATTACATTCCAATTAACTGTACCAACATTAGCAGTGTCTGTATAGGTTGCAGGACCAAATTTTAGTGCCGCCCCCTGTGTAAAATCTGTGCCGCTTACAGGACCTAAGCGAGCAATATAGCCTTGAACATTAAGATCTCCGCCAATGCCTGCGCCGCCAGCAACAAGTAGCGCACCTGTTGAAGTATCTAAGCTTGCCGCTGTGCCTTCAACCTGCAGGCCTTGTTTGACTATAAAATCTTTATTCAATGCCATTTCTTATTCCTTTATTACACCGCCAAGCTCGTTCTTTGCACTTTAATGGTTTTGGCGCTGGGGCTTTCTGCTCTAAACAGCAGCCTTACCAATCCATTCCCGCCCACATTGCAATCCACGTCAAAGGTTCCTTTCTGCCCGCCCGTTGTAATAATACCGTACTCAGATTTATAAACATTATTGCTGTTGTCCCTGAGTATCACTATTTCTACTACATGAAACTTGGCTGTTGGTCCAGAACCATCTGTTATTTGTACTAAACTCTTTGTTGTACGATAAGTTAATGCTGGCCAACTGTCAACTACTGTAGTAGCTGTGTTATTTATGCTGGTGGTGCGTGTAAACAGCTGGGCATCCCCAAATTGGATACTGCCGTTTACTTGTAACTTATCTACACCGTTGTCGGATTGTCCTCCTACAACTAAATTACCCGTTGATTTTACAAGAATTAATCTAAATGTACTGTTACGATCATCATAGAGTGTAAGACTACCTTCTCTAACACTTGTGCCTGCTTGACCTGCGGCATTGTTACCGCCAACGGATAATGTGTAACTTTGACCATTTGTAGCAGTATTTCTCATTCTAAAAAATACTGTGTCTACAGGATTAGGACTTTCAAGTGTTAGACTCTTGCCTATGTATACATCACCGCCGATACCAACACCCCCAAGTACCTTTAGAGCACCTGTATAAGTGTTGAATGCACCTTCTATATTAGCTACATAGAACGGATCTGTAATTTGACCACCGTTCCAATAAGGGTTATCTAAAGGAACGCCATCTACATAAACTGCACGAGCATAAACTGCTCCGTTAACTCCCAGGCCACCTGCAATTTGCATAGCGCCTGTAAATGTTGAAGTTGCACTGGTAGCGTCAACTACAAAAGCTTGACCATAAAAATTAGTTGTTGTGTTAAAATTAGATTCGCCTTCAACATAAAGTTTATCGCCAATACCAACACCGCCAGTTACAACAAGTGCGCCGTTTCCACTTCCTGTACTTGTTGCAGTGCTTGAAACTATGATAGATTCTTGAACGCTGGGTCCAGATTGGATGTTAGTAAAATAACCTACATCGGGAGTAACAGTACCAATCGGTGTAGCATCTATTGTTTTATTTGTAATCTGCTGATTAGTAAGAGCATCACCGATAATTTGATACCAATTTATAGGATCTACATTGAGAACGTCTTTTGAAGTAAAATCTGTAAAGAAATAACGGCCTACAAATGCTGTGCCGGAGCTAACTGCTACGAGAGCACCGCTCATATCTTCGGCTGTATCAGCATCTGTTGTTCGAATCCAAGTACCGTTAGCACCGCTTCCAAGGAAGCTTACGAAGTAGATACCGTTTTCAGCAGGATTTGCCTGAGCTCTAACAAGAACTCTGTCTTCTCTTATTAGGTTATACCCGCTAACTGTTATTGGAGCACCACCGACTAACACAATGTTAGCAGTTGTAGCGGCTTTAACTGGACCCTTAAATGCTGTGTTTGCCTGAAGCTCAGGAATAAAGGTTGGTCCAAGAATAAAGTTACTACCGGTGCCGTTTGCTCTTAAAACGTTGCTACCGTTGACAATCTGTGTTCCAAAAATACTGGCTGTATTAGTATAGGTGAAGTTAACTTCGCCAATACTTGATCTATAGGAAGTAACGCTGTTAACTGTAACAACAGTGTATCCAGTTGAAGTAGTTGGGGTATTACCCAGCTGTTGCTGTGTTTGTCCTAAACCAATATACCCGCTTGGAGCACTGGCATTTCTTGTACGTCCGCTTAATAGTAATGCCATGTTATGCTCCTACCACCAATATGAACGGGGTCATTTGAGCATACAAGCTCTTCTCGAATGTTCTACCGCTCAATACACCAGTTGCCTGACTAATAACCAGTGTAGGTCCAATTCTAAAGTCACCGTTTTGGTCTGTAGAAGTAAAGAACACTTTACCGTTGTTGAGCTGAACAGTTTCTTTACTTTGTACAGGGTCAGCTTTACCAACCTGAGGCAGCGCACCGTACTGAGTTCCGGCACCTACATATTCAAATAGATAGCCGGAAGCAGAAATGTAACTTTGTTGATAGAAGTTTACGCTTGCACCGTCAACAAACAGTGTAGGATCTGTTACATTTTGCTCTAATCTCACAATATGATACTGTCCTTTTCTACTGAAATAACCCTCTCCAGTATTTACTGAACGATAATTTCCACCATATATCATGTCAAATATAACAGCATCAACAATGGCTCCGGTATCTCTGTAGCACTTGTTCTTATCGTAGTTGCTGGCACCTGTAAACTTATAGTCTACATATGCAACAACTTCTGCGGCAATAAAATCTCTGTTTGCAGTTAAAATTTCAAAGGCATTTAACTTAGCAGTGCTGGTCGATGCCGCATATCTTATTGGCTCTGGTTCAGGCGCACTATCTGGGCCATCATTAATAATTGTTGTAATAAGATCAATGTTTGTTTGAGCAGAAGTAATTTCTGCGTTTGTACCTACAGGCAAATCAGTAACTTGTTTAACTTTCTTTTGATAAGTTGTTGTCAACGGTGTGCCTAAAATAATACTTGGAACTATAGTTTTGATATAATCATATGCGGCTGTAGTTTGAGGAATCTCATCTCTAATAGCTGTGCTTGTTGCATCAAATCCGTAGTAATAAACACCAGCATGAACACTCTGTCTGTTACCGCTGTGCATCATATCAAAAGCTACACAGTCTAAAACATAACCTATATCTCTCTTACATTTAACTGTGTCAAATTCCCAACCATTGTTGTCTGCTTCAATACGCTTAATAACTTCCTCTTTAATGAAATTAGTATTTGCAACTAAAGAATTGTATGTTGTAGCATAAGTTGTGCTGGTTGTTAAGGTATCATTTGGTACAATGATATCTGTAACACCGCCAGTGCCATTTTGTAAAATATTGATTACAACGTCCATATTGGTGTTGAGATCTTCTGCGGCTTCTAAATTCACAGAAACATTAGCCACCTGTGTCAAAGTATTTCCTGGAGACTTAATAACAGTTTCGTTTGTTACTACTTTATTAATAACTTCCTTCATATAGCGGAAGGCATTTGTAGTCGTAGTAATTTCGTTAGCGATATCTCCTGTATACCCATTTTGATTCCAATATTGAGATCCAGCAAATGCGCTTTGAGTATTTCCTTCGTGTAAAATATCTAAAGCAATACTATCTACAATTAACTTGGTATCACGTTTGCACTTTGTCTTGTCGTATAAGAAGCCTGTATTAAATTTGTTATTAACATAAGCAATTACTTCTGCCTTAATAAATTCTCTATTGGCATTCAACAGAGTTGCACCGCTCTTTGTTGTTACAGATTCTTCTTCTAACAACGGAATTGGCACAGCCTCTGGAGCTACTGATGGACCAACATTAATAATGTTTGTGATAATATCAATGTTATTTCTTACCTGAGCTACATCATTGTCGTCGCCAACAAGGTATTCGTAGTTAACATAGTTAATGATTTCTTCTTGTATGAATGTTCTGTTGGACTGTAATAATTCCACCGCACCTAACACTGTTGAACTTGTAGTTGCAGTTAAACTTACAGGAATTGGTTCAAACCCAGTGTCAGGACCATTAGTGATAATATTAGTAATAAGATCAACCATATTACCAATTTCACCTGCTTCAACTATAGTTGCAGTTGTAGTTGAAAATACCTGTGTTGCTGTGTTGTTTCTTGACTTAGTTACAGGCACATTCTGAACAATATCTGCAAGAATATCTTTTAGACGAGCATAAGCAGCCAATGTTTCATCTTTATCGTCAGGAATAGCACTGGTATTGCTAAAGTCATAGTAATACACACCACTATGAATTGCTTGTCTATTGCCCCCGTATAGGATGTCAAATGCCACAGAGTCTACCATATAGCCTACATCTCTATAGCACTTATCTCTATCAAATTCAAAACTCGAGCTCTTGTTTATCTCAACCCATGCTAAAGTCTGTTGTTGCAGATAAGTCTTGTTAGCAATTAAAATATTATAAGCGTTTTGGGCATCTTCAGATATTGGTGAGCTTGCGTTTGCTACAAGAATATCTGTAACACCTTCTGTACCGTTCTCAATTATATCTGTAATAACTTTGAAATCGTCTTTAACTGCATATAATTGTTCATAGGTAGCAGTTGTTAAACTTATATCTTGAGTTGCGGTTGTATTGTATCTTACAACTCCGCCACCGGTGTTATTAACAACAACCTGTTGCGCCAGATTACTTAGATGTTTAATTGCATTTGTTGTTGTAGTTAATTCGCTTTGAATCAACCCGGTATAGGAACCTTGATTCCAATATTGTAGTCCTGCAAAATTGCTTTGAGTATAACCGTTATCGGTGAATAATAAGTCTGTTACAAATCCATCAACAAGAATTCCAGTATCTCTAAAACACTTGCTTTCGCCATAAGTATAACCAAGGTTGACAACTTGACTTACTAATGTTTGCTGAGTACTGGTTAATCTTTCGCCCTTAATAATAGGTTCTACAATGTCCTTAATAAACTCATAGGCCGCAGTGGTTTGAGGAATTTCTCCTTCAATTGCACTTGATGTTTCGTCGTAATCATAATAGTAAACGCCGCTTTGAACTGCTTGACGATTTCCTCCGTAAAGCATATCAAATGTGACGCTGTCTAACATATATCCGGTATCACGGAAACACTTATCTTCGTCGTATGTGAAGCCTGTAAACTTATTGTTTACATAGGCAATAATTTCATTCTGAATAAAGGTTCTATTTGCTAACAGTAGATCAAACGCCTTGTCAATATAAGGTGCATGATCAGATTCTAAAGCGATAGGAGTAGGTTCTTGTGCAACAGCAGGACCATTATTAATAATGTTTGTTATAGTATTAATATAAGTCAATACTTTGTTAACTTCACTAATAGTTGCAGGTACCATATATGTTACCTGAGTTGCTGTGTTGCCAGGACTTACAGTAACCTCGTTACCTAAAAGTATATCTCTGACCACTTCGCCCATTCTATTATAGGCCGCAGTTGTTTGCGGTATTTCATAAGCAATAGCACTGCTTGTGCTCAGATAACCGTAATAGTAAACGCCGCTTTGAACACTCTGTCTATTACCGCCATGAACAAGATCAAATGCAACCGAATCAATCATGTAACCAATGTCTCTGGCACATTTATCTTGGTCGTATACAAAACTTGTTTGAGTGTTAATATAAGCAATGGTTTCAGCTACCAAATATTCTTTATTAGCAACCAATATTTCGTAAGCTCTGTTTGTGTTTGTAGAATTAGATGGTTGACCATTAGGAACAATGATATCAGTAACACCGCTTGTTCCTGTGCTTAAAATATCTAAAATTGTTTGGAACTTATAACCTATCTCGCTTGATTCAAATGGAGTAGCCGCAGTTAAAGTAGTAATCTGCGTCATTGTATTTTGATATCGTGTTCCAGTTGAATTGATTACAACCTGTTGTGCCAAACCGCTTAGATAAACAATGGCCTGCGTAGTGGTAACGAGTTCGCCTGGAATTGTGCCTTCTGTATTAGAAGCTTGATCCCAATACTGTAAACCAGCAAATGTAGATTGACTGTTCTTAGTTGTTGGATATTTCAAATCAAAAGCAATAGCATCAACAATTAATCCAGTATCCCTAAAGCATTTTGCCTGATCGTAAGTAAAGTTGCTTGTTGAGTTAACATATGCCACAACTTCTCTTCTGATATAATCTGAGTTCTTAGATATTAGGCTGTAAGCATTCGCAACAAATTGATTGGTACTGGATGTTAATCCATTTGGTACAATTCTATCTGTTACGCCTTCAATTCCATTTTCGAGGATGTCTACGATCAAATCAAAATCGGTAATGACTGCGGTAATAACTGCATTAGTTACTGTATTAGTCGAAGTTATCTGGAACGGTTGTGCTTTGTATGTCTCATTAATAAATGCTGTTACTTCTGCTTTAATAAAGTCTTTGTTAGCAATAACTATTTCGCTGGCAGACAATAATGAAGAGCTTGTTGAAGGATCTAACGGAATTGGACTTGGGGTCGAAGCTACTTCAGTACCGCTTGAAATAATATTTGTAATTGTTGTAATATTCTTTTGAATAGCTACCGCATCTGCCAGTGTACCAGTTGTAGCATTAGTTACCTGAGGTACAAAATTCTGATATGTTGCAGTGCTTACGCCTGTAACTATCCAAGGAATTAGAGAACTAAGATAATTGTAAGCTCCTAAAGTCTCTGTTACTTCTCCAGGAATGTTTATATTAGTGGTTGTAAATCCGTAGTAGTAAACACCACTTTGAACTGCTTGACGATTGCCGCCGTGCAAGAGGTCAAACGCTACAGAGTCAATCATAAATCCAACGTCACGGAAGCATTTTTCATCGTCGTATGCAAATCCTGTAGACTTTGTAGACTCTACATAAGCTATAGCTTCGTATTGAATGTATTCACGGTTAGCTAAAATTAAATTATAGGCATTCCAAACATTAGTGTTAGTACTTGTACTGATGCTATTTGGTACAATAAGGTCTGAACTGCCAGCTGTTCCGTTAGCAATGATGTCTGTAATGATTTTAAATTCGTTAGCAATTACTAAACTTTCGGCAGTGGTTCCTGTAGTAAGGCTTACATTTTGTGTAAACGTGCTCTGATATCTTGTACCAGTTTGTCCTAATATGATTTGTTGTGTTAAAGAACTTACATATTTTATGGCATTAGAAGTTGTTGTAACTTCATTTGGAATTGTAGTTTCCCCTTGTGCCCAATATTGTAATCCTGCAAATGTTGACTGACTACTTGTAGAATATAGTGCATCAAAAACTACAGCATCTACTATCAGCCCGGTATCACGTTGACACTTAATACTGTCGTACTTAAAGCCTGTGAAATATTTGGTTCCTGTTGTCTGATTGCGTAAAATTCTCGCTGTAGTATCTCTCAAGAATCTTACTGCATTGGTAGTAGTTGTTTCTTCTCCAGAAATAACTGTACCATTTTGATTCCAATATTGTATACCAGCAAAAGTTGATTGACTGCTGGTGTTGAATAAAAGGTCTTGGGCTAAGGCATCAACAATTAATCCAGTATCTCTTGAGCACTTTGCAGGATCGTATGTGAACTTTGAAGGCCATACTGAATCTACAAATGCTACAGTTTCTGCCTGAATGAAGTTTCTATTCTTTTCTAATAGACGTTTTGCATCTTTAAATCCATCCGATGGCTTTAAGTATTGTCTTGGAGGAATAACGTCTGGACCGCTGCCGCTACCATTTCTTACAATATCAGCAATAATGTCGTATTTGTCTGCAACACTGGCTGAAGCTTCAGCGCCTTGGTCATACTCTAAGTCAATAACTTGAACAACATCAGTTTGGTATGGAGTTGCTGTTGTGTTAGCGATAATTTGTAAAGAAAGATCTCTGGCAAATAAAATTGCCTGACTGGTTGTACTTTCTTCTCCAGGAATTAAAGTTGTCTTTGTAGTAATTGTAGATCCTAAGGTTTGATCTACTACGCTCGATAAGACAGTATAGTAAGCATTTCCGCAGAAATACAAATTCAAGAATACAGTGTTAATGCCATCGCCGCCACCATTTAATATAGGACGATCTAATGTTACACTTTGATAATTTACATCAACTACCTGTGTGCCCGTAGATACATAGAGTTGACCGGGTTGGGGACCTTCTTCTCCAAAAATATCTCTAACATATAATGTATGTCCTACAGCAATATTAGAAACATCAATGTTTGTAATTGTAAAGCTGCCGGTTGTTACTGAACTTGTATTACTAATGGCAACAAGGTATCCTGGATATCCTTGCTCGTTTCTATACGGTACTCTCTTGCCTTCAAAATCAATGTATGTATCAGGCGGCTGAACTTCCATAATTAGACCAATGTGCGGTCTATTTTGTGTATCTGGAACGAAAACCTCCATCTGCTGGCGATTTGGCCAGAATCCCAATGGATAAAATTCGGAATTAGGAATGTTTGACGGAAATGCTGGGTTATGAATAATGCCGCTAAATTCTAATGCGCCAATACCCTTAGCAGTCAAACATTGATCGCCGAAGTTAGCGTTAGAGTTTGTAATAGATGCAATGCCGCCATTTTCAACTAACACTGAATACGAGCAGAAGATTGTGAACACAGATACGAGCTGAGCATAGCCGTTATTAATAATGTGGATACCGATGCCGCCCTGATTCAACTGCGTAAACGCATCAAATACGAAAGATTGAATTGGAGAGCGCAGTGATGGTGCATTACCATCAACCAGTGCGCCACCACCTGAACCATTAGGATCTAACCTTCTGTCGGCATAGATACCATTTTCATCGGGCACAGTCCATTCTGCAGGTATTTCATTATCTAAGAATGGATAAACTGAGGTATCTCCAAAGTATAGTGTTGCATTATCGCTGGCACTGACTGTTGGTCTATTAAGTACAACTTCGAATGTAGTTGTGTTAATTTTTGTAACGCTCATTACCAAGCTTGCAGTATTAACTTCGTTAGGACTTAGTCCGCTTGGAACTATAAGAGCATAGATGTCATCTACAGTTGCTGGTGTTGAATTAGCACCGCCGCTAATTATCGAAGTAATAATATCAAAGTTTTCGTTAAGTCGAGTAGAAACTACGCCGCCTTTATCATAACTTGGATTAATTGTTTGAGAAACAAAGCTTTGATAGGTTGTTGTGATCGGATTGTTTGTTACAATGTCTTGAGCCAAAGCTTTAAGGTAATTTATAGCACCAATCGTTTCAGTTTGTTGTCCTTGGATTAAACTTTGATTTCCGCTCCAATAGTTTAGACCAGCCTCAATACTTCTCTTGTTACCGCCAAATCTACTATCGTTAGACACAGCGTCTACTATAAATCCAACATCTCTAAAACATAACTCTTGATCATAAACAAAATATGTATTGTTTAGATAAGCAATTACCTCGGCCTGAATAAATTCTCTATTTGCTTCTAAGATATTGGCCGCATATTGTCTATAAGGATCGTTACTCTTTGTAAGACTAATTGGTTCAGGCTCAGATGCAACTGAAGGACCGTTTTGAATTATATTTGTAATTGTAGAAATTACTCTCTTTGCATAATTTACGGCGGCTAAATCTCCACCTACAATATTAATTACTTGTGGAACTGCTGTCTGCTGTGGAGTAATCGAAGCGCCGGTAATGACTGCTTGGCTAATCGTAGCAATAAAATTATATGCTTCAATAGTTTGAGGAATTTCATTTGGAATCTGAGTTGCGGTAGAATATCCGTAATAGTATACTCCGCTCTGAACAGCCTGTCTATTGCCCCCATATAACAAATCAAAACTAACACTGTCAATCATAAATCCGATATCTCGGAAACATTTCTCTTGATCGTATTCAAATTTACTATCGTATTTTTGATTGATATAGGCAACTACTTCACTTTGGATGAATGCTCTATTAGCTTCTAACAATCTTGCCGCATCATAGTCATTAACATCAGTACTTGTTGTTAAACTAATAGGTGTAGGTTCAGCGGCTACACTTGGTCCAGTCGAAATAATATTTGTAATTGTGCTGATTAGATCGTAAATTTCTGCAGATTGAGTTTCTGTAGCTGTAAATGATCTAAAGACCTGTGTAACAGTATTTTGATAAGGTGTTGCTGGTACATTTTGAATAACTTTTTTAGCTAATGTGCCAAGGAATTCAAATGCATCTACTGTCTGAGGAATTTCATTAGGTATAGCAGTAGAAGTTGTATAACCATAGTAGTACACACCGCTTTGAACAGCCTGTCTATTACCGCCGTGTAACAAGTCAAAGCTTATGCTGTCAACCATGTAACCAATGTCTCTGGCACATTTTGTTTGATCGTAAGTAAAGCCAGAAGTTTTAGTTGATTCAATATAAGCAATACCTTCTGCTATAATGTAATCTCTATTGATTTTAATTAGATCGTAGGCACGATTTACGTTAGTCGATGTGCTTTGAAGAATACCATTAGGTACAATGATATCAGACACACCGCTTGTTCCGCTGGTTAGGATGTTAATGATAACATCAAAGTCGTTCTTGACAGCAATAGATTCTGATGATCCTGCGGCTGGTAGCGCGGTTATCTGTGTTAGGGTACCTTGATATCTTGGACCAACTGTGCTATTAACAACAATCTTTTGAGTGAGAGAACTTACATATCTTATTGCGTTTGTAGTTGTTGTTAATTCGCCCGGAATAATTTGATTGGTGTTAGAATCTTGATCCCAATATTGAATACCAGCAAAAGTTGATTGACTGTTTCCAATGGTAGGATAGGCTAAATCTAATGCAATAGCATCGACAATTAATCCGCTATCTCTGTAACATTTTGCTTGGTCGTAACTAAATCCTGTTCTCTGTGTTTCAACATAGGCAATGGCTTCGTGTTGAATAAAGTTTTTATTAAGTTGTAATAATCTATAGGCGCCAACTACATTAGTTGAACTACTTTCGGTTACACTATTAGGAATAATAATATCAGATACGCCCTCGGTGCCTCTATCTAAAATATCTAAAATAACATCAAAATCAGCACCAACTGCTTCAGCTTCTTCAGAAGTACCAAGTGAACTTGTAGATGTTACTTGAGTAACAGTAGATTGATATCTTGTTCCTGTAGTTTTTGTTACTACCTGTGTGGCTAATTCTTTTACATATTCAATAGCCTTAGTAGTTGTTGTAATTTCTCCTGGAATAGATCCAACATATCCCGATTGTGCCCAATACTGGATACCTGCAAAATTAGCCTGACTAAATCCATCGAATAACAAATCTTGAGCAATTGCGTCAACAATTAGGCCGGTATCTCGTTCACATTTCAATTCATCATAAGAGAAACCATTGTAGGTAGTATTAACATAAGCTACAACTTCATTCTGTAAGAATGTTCTATTAGCCTTTAAGAGCAGTTGAGCATTTCTATAACCTTCGTTACTACTGTCATTTACTGCCATGCCAACTTTAATTGTTCCTGTAACAACATGAACAGTTAATGTATATTGGTTAGCTACCCAAGATGATGTACCAGCAGCCTTAGGAATTTGAACCGTTTGGTTTGGAACAAACATTGTGCCGTCAAATAGCCAAGGTCCCGATTGGTTTGTACAGTTTTGAATGTACGGAGAATAGTAAACATCAATGGGATTTTCTAAGTTTGGAGGAAACGCACAGGCGTAAGCACCCGTTGTGTATGTTCCAGCTCCACCTGGAGCATAGCGTTCAACGCTACCTCTGCGAAGATTACGCATCTGCATTTGAGCAACGTACACCCCGGAGTTAACGTGGAATAAGTCTAAATCTTTGTTTAGTGGCTCAACGAATGTTGTTCTAAGATCATTACCAATAACAGACGTGTAGGCCTTTAATGGAATAGGATTATCTTCAAAGTAGTGACCTGCCGCCACCTTAATAGTTGTACCGGCTGTGTAATACGGGCTACGAACAGCACCGCTAATAGTTCTACAGGCACGACTTTTATCCATTGCACGACCATCATTGTTGTCGTCGCCGTCTTCTGTTACATATAATGTATTCTTAACAAATGGAAAGGTACCTTCAGGATCTTCGCCAAGAACTCGAATTTTACCTCTTATTAGAGCATCACTGGTTACATCAATTTTGCCAGTGATTTCAACTGTTTCTTGTGGTCTAAGAACAATCTCGCTGCCTGCCGCAGACGAATCTATTTCAATATCTTGACCGTTAACTGTAGGTGTTATAATTTGATTTTCAAATTCTAACTTACCTAAGGTATTATCAAATTCTGTAATTCCCTGAGCATTTTGTTTTAAGGTGTAACCGGTATCGTCGCTTGGTGCCCTGCCTAAATTTGGCATGGCATCTTCTAATCCCAAATATTGCCAGCGATCGCTTGGCAAATCATCTAATGGGGTAACCTTCTTTCTATTACTCAGTAAACGTGGCATTACTATCTCTATTAGGTATTAGCAGTCTCAAGAATACTTAAAACTAATTTCATTGTCCCTGTTGTACTTGCATATGCTCTAATGCTATCTTGACTTTCAAGAATCATTTTTCCTGTAATCAAAGCCGCACTGTCGTTTGGTGGTATTTCAAAATTCTTTACAAGCTCTGTAGTAATATTAGGATCTTGAGCATTATTACCCTGTGCATCAGGCAACACACGGAATCTTCTGTGATGACTAAATGTTACAGAATGTGGATTAGCTGGATCTGTATTGGATACTTGAGCCATTAGAACAATTGATGTAACACCAATTGGGGCAACATAGGCAGTAGCCGTGGTATTTGTGTCTAATACTTTTGTTTTTGTTTTAAATGTGTTTAATGGAATTAATGCCATTTATATCTCCTTGTTAGCCAGCTTCAACTGCTAAGATAAACGGTGTCATCTGGGCAAACAAACTCTTTTCAAATGTTCTACCACTTAACACACCAGTTGCTTGACTAATCACTAATGTTGGTCCAATTCTAAAGTCACCGTTCTGATCTGTTGAAGTGAAGAATACTTTACCATTATTTAACTGAACTGTTTCCTTGCCTTGAATTGGATCAACTCTACCAACCTGAGGCAGAGCACCATATTGAGTTCCTGCGCCCACATATTCAAATACATATCCAGAAGCACTCATATAACTTCTTTGGTAGAAGTTTACAGTTGTGCCGTCAATAAACAACAACGGATTTCTTACTTGGTCTTCAAGTTCTACAAGATGGTACGTTCCTTCTCTTGTGTAATAAGTCTTAGCCGCTTCTACTGCTCTGAAGTTTCCTCCAGTTTCTAAATCTGCCACCAGGGCGTCAACTAATAAGCCAACGTCTCTACGGCATTTTTGTTTGTCATAATCAAAACCGCCAAATTCATTGTCAACATATGCAATAGTTTCTGCTTGGATATAAGCTCTGTTGGCTAACAGTAACTTGAATGCATTTTGAACATTTGTGTCACCAGAATAAGTTAACCCAATTGGTAGTTTATCTGGTGCTGAATCAGGGCCGTTATTAATAATTTCAACTATAAGGTCAATCTTTTCTTGTACTGTCTCACCTTGCGCTTCAAGGCCAGCAGGCATATTTGTTACTTGAGTAACTGTAGTTTGATAGCTCGGACTTGTTGGAGTTCCTGTTACAATATCTTTTACAATGCCTCGAATAAAATTGTATGCGGCTGTTGTTTGAGGTATTTCGTCAGGTATTTCAGTTACGTCTGTATATCCGTAATAGTAAACACCGCTCTGAATACTTTGTCTATTGCCGCCGTGTAACAAATCAAAAGCCACACTGTCTAACATGTAATGTAAATCCTGAGCGCAACGAGTTTGATCGTAGCTGAATCCTGGATAAGTTACATTTATGTAAGAAATTGTATTAGAAATAATTGAGCTTGTACTTGAAACTAAGGTATTGTAAGCGTTTATAATTTGAGCATTTGTAGATGCTTGTCCGTTTGGTACAATGTTATCAGTTACGTTTGTAACACCGCTGGCCAATATGCTCAGTATTGTATTAAATGCTGAAGTTACTAATGACGGAGCACTGCCATATCCTGTTACAATTCCCACTGCCGCATCTCTGGCATACTGAATAGCCGCAGTAGTTGTAGTTAATTCGCCCGGAATAATGCTTTCAGTGTTGGCAGTTTGAGTCCAGTATTGCAATCCTGCAAACACACTTTGACTTGTACCACCATAGGCTAAATCAAATGCAATTGCGTCTACAATTAATCCTGTATCTCTATAACATTTTACAGCGTCGTAATCAAAACCTTTGTAAATTGCGTCGACATAATCAACAGTTTCATCCTTGATAAATCTCTTGTTAAGTTTCAACAATTCAATAGCACTGACAGATCCTGAAGGTATTGTGCCAGTTGTTGTAACTTCAGGCGCATTTTGAGGTCCTTTAAGGATTACACCTGTTACTATATCTAATCTATCGCTAATAAATCCGTTTGCGCCTGCACCGCCACTGAATGCTCCAGCAATAATTTGAGATGTTGCAGATGTATAAGTTGCTGTCATTAAAGTGTTTGAAACTACATTCTGGCAAACACTCTTCATGTAATTGATAGCATCAATAGTTTCGTTTTCTTGTCCTCTAATCTTACTTGATCCAATTGCGTTTGGAGGTGTAACTGTTTTACTTGTTAGAACAGTATAGTAAGCATTACCGCAAGCATAGATGTTGAAGTAGTTAGGGCTACCAAGTTCAAAGCCGGTAGCTTGAATTGGCTCGCTTAAGTAAATTGTTTGGTATGTAATAGATGTTACATATGTTGTGGAACTTACATAAGGTGTACCAATTCCGTTCATGTCTGCTTCATAACCGTACTGATCTCTAATCCTAATATTATGTCCAACGCAAATTCCAGAAGTATCAATGCCGCCAATTTCTAAGCTACCAACATTTAAAGTAGCTGTGTTACTAATGGCATTTAAGAATCCTGGGAATCCCTGCTCATTAAGATAAGGAACAACATTACCGTCGTAATCTACATATTGATCGGGCGGAACAACTTCCATTGTTAAACTAATGTGAGGTCTGTTTAGAGGATCTGGAACGAACACCACCACATTTGCATTCTGTGGGAAGAAACCTTGAGGATAATTTTCATTAAACTCAAATTCGTTTGTTAATTCATTATAGAAAACATTTGGTGGATTATAAATTGTGCCGCCAAATTCTCTTGGACCGTAACCTTCTGCTAATAAGCAGATGTCTCCAAAGTTAGCGTTACTGTTAACAATAGAAGCAATACCACCAGATTCTACTCGAACACCATAATCACAGAAAATTGTAAACACAGAAACAAGCTGAGCATAGCCCTTGTTAATAATGTTTACACCTGTTCCACCTTGATTTAACTGCGTGAACGCATCGAATACAAATGACTGGATTGGTGATCGGCGTGATGGAGCATTACCGTCTACCAGAGCACCGCCACCCGCACCATGGATATCTATTCTTCTGTCAGCTTCACCGTTAGGACCCCATTCGCCTGGAATATTTTTATCCTCAACAGGATATACAGTGATTTCGCCAAGATACATTGTATCATGCGTACCAGATGATATTGTAGCGGTACTAATAGTGATTATAAATTCTGTCAGTGTAGAGTTTGTACTTGGAGGTGCATAATCTGGCCCAAGTTCAATAATAGTAGTGATTGCGTTAAAATTCTTTTCAAGCAATTCGCTGGCAACTGCTCCACCATTTAATTGAGCATTAATGTTTTGAGTAGTTAAGGTAGCGGTTGTTCCAGTCTGTTGACTGTTTACAATAGGATTATTAGCAATTACATCTAAGGCAACCTGTTTAGCATATTGTAATGCGCTAACAGTTTGTTTAATTTCGCCTTCAACTAAGCTAACTGCTCCATCCCAATATTGCTGTCCAGCGTAGATACTGCGAACATTTGATCTCTTTGTAAGGTCTTCGGCAATAGCATCTACAATTAATCCTACATCTCTATAACATAAGTCTCTATCATACTGGAAAGTAAAAGGATCGATGAATGTCTTGTTAACATAGGCCACTACTTCTTTGGCAATAAATGTTCTATTAGCTTGTAATAAATTATAGGCTCTAACTAAATTGGTAGCAGTTGAATAAGACAAAGGCAATGGCTCAAGCTCGCCGGCAACTGTTGGACCTTGTCTAATAATCTTTGTAATTAAATTAATACTACCTTCGAGAGTTTTAACTTCCGCTTCAGTAGCAGATGCTAATTGTAATTCTTGAGTAACCACTTCTTGATATGGTGTAGTTACTTTTACACCTCTAACAATTTTATCTACAAGGAACTTCATATACTTGTAGGCCATTGTTGTTTGAGGAATTTCATTTACTAACACAGTGCTGGTACTGTCATAACCATAATACAGTGTACCTGCCTGAACACTTTGTCTGTTGCCGCCTCTTAGTAAGTCGATAGCAACACAATCTATAACATAACCAGTATCTCTTCTGCACTTGGTTGCGTCATAAGTAAATCCAGGAGCGGCAAAAGAGTTTACCCAAGCAATAACTTCTTCTTTGATAAAATTCTTATTAGCAATTAATAAATTGTATCCAGCCAACACAGCAGGATTTTCAGAAGGATCACCGTTTGGCTCAATTAAATCTGTTACTCCGGCGGTGCCAGTTGAAATAATGTTAACCACTACATCCCATAAATCGCCTACTGTAGTTGAAACACTAACATCTCCTGTTGCTGTAGATGTTACTTGTAATACAGAACCCTGAAGTGGCGGAACTAAAATACCTCTAACAATAGATTGGCTAATTGTTTTTGCATATAGGAATGCATTAGTTGTAGTTGTTTCTTCGCCGGGAACTGTTGATCCAGATTGATCCCAATATTGTAATCCTGCAAATGTAGCGTTACTATCGCTTTGATAAATTAAATCTGTTGCAATACTATCTACAATTAATCCGGTATCTCTTTCACACTTTGCCGCATTATATGTAAAGTTCAAAGCTGTAAATGAAGTGTCTACATAATTTACAATCTCATGTTGAATAAAATTCTTATTACCTTGTAAGACATTAAATGCATTTACAATTCCAACAACTGTGCTTGATGTTGCACTATTGGCAACAACTGTAGGAGATGCATCAGGACCTCTTTCAATAATATCGCATAGAATATTAATGTTCTTTGCTATCAATTCTGCGGCAGCGTTAGTACCTGTTGCAAATGTAATTGTGTTTTGTGTTACCGTGCTTACATAAGGATCTACTAAAGGTTGATTTAGTATGACTGCAGAAGTAACTTGCTTAAGATAAGTGTATGCGGCAATTGTTTCGGATATTTCACCTGAAATGGTGCTGGTTGTTCCTGCCCAATATTGTTCAGCAGCCAGAATAGTTTGTTGGTTACCACCGTATATAAGGTCATTTGTTAAAGAATTAATAACAATACCAACATCTCTAAAGCATTTACCTTTGTCGTATGTGAAACTGTCTACAGGTTGTCCTACAAAGTTCTGGTCAACAAACCCTACTGTTTCTGCTTGAATTAAACCTCTGTTAGCATTTAATAATGCGGCGGCATTTTCGTAACCCTGTTGATTACGTAATACATCTTCTAACAATTCTATAGATGCAAGGATATTAGGAACTGCTACTGTGGCGCTGGTTAAAGCTAAATCAAATGTTTGCGATTCTGTATTACCTGGCGATGTGATTACTGGAATGTTATCTAAAACATTTGCCATCAACACACCTAAGTAATTGTAAGCCGCAATAGTTGGTTCTAATTCTTCGCCAAGTAAGTTTACATTATTTTCAAAGTACTTCTTACCTGCATATACAATTTCTTGATTTCCACCTACAATTGCATCGTGAATGATAGCATCAATAATATATCCAGTATCTCTATAGCAAAGCTCTTCGTCATAGATTAAACTCGGATATGCATTGTTGATATAGGCTACAACTTCTGCCTGCATGAACACTTTATTATCTTCTAATAAGGTTCTTGCATTTTGGAATCTAAAATCTGGATTGATAATATCAGTGACTAAAGCAACAGGAATATCAGGATTAATTCTAATACCAGCACCGTTAACTGCCTGACCAATTTTGATCATGTCACTGCTTAATACATTATCTACATAAAGATATAATGTAGTTGTGTTAGTTACATAGGTGCTTGTAGCTACAACAATTGGAACCTGAACCGTTTGGTTAGGTACAAACATTGTTCCGTCAACAAGCCAAGGCCCAGACTGGTTAGTACAGTTTTGAATATATGGGCTGTGGAAAACGTCGATTGGATCATCAAGCTTAGGAGGAAACGCTACACAGAAAGCACCGGTAGTGTAGGTTCCTGCACCGCCTGGTTTGTAACGTGTAACCTTGCCCTTCCTTAGATTCAACATAGTTATAAATGCTATGTAGACTCCGCTGTTGACATGGAAAATATCTAAATCTTTATTTTTTGGTTCGATAAAAGAAGCACGTAAGTTATCGCCTACAATAGAAGTGTAAGGCAATAATTCTATAGGATTGTTTTCTTCGTAATAACCTGCGGCAACTTTAATTACTGTACCTTGTTTGTAATAAGGACTGTTTACTGCACCGCTAATTGTTCTACAGGCTCTGGTAGAATCCATAGCTCTACCATCGTTCTCATCGCTACCATTCTCATTAACGTATAAAACATTGTTAACTACTGGGAATGTACCAAGTGGATCATTGCCGTATACTCTGATATCACCGTTAATGGTTAAAGTTTTATTAACTAATCGTTCCAATCTTGGAATGTCAGGAAAGACCTGTAACTCAGTAGAAGTTCCGAGAGTGTCGAGCTTGTTAGAGTATAAATCTTTTATAAATGCTGACATCCACCATGCACTGGTGGTACCAAGACTAAAGTCGCTTTGTAACGAAGTGTTAGTCGTTAATATAGAACTTGTTCCTGTTGTAAGCGTAGTTGTTGTGCTTATCCAAGGAACAATATCAGATTTGATGTCTGATTCAAATACAACGGCGTCGGTAGATGTACTATCACCTAATCGTACATCGCCGTCGGATGTAATATTTTTTGTTACGTGCAGATTACCATCAATTAATGTATCTGCTACAATTGTGACACTTTCGTTACCGCCTGGTTTAATTACCAATGGGCCGTAAAGAGTTTGTATTAAACTTGTTCCTGTGGTACTGGAACTAATGGTAACCAACGAAATGGTACCAGTGTTGTCTATGAATAGTTGTCTACCGTGTATGTCACCGGAAACATCCAGTGTGTATCTTGGGTTTTGGTTGCGAATACCGATGCGCTTGCCCTGTACACTAAGCACTAACAAGTCATTGTCAAAACGTAGATCAACTCCATCTCGTACGAGATTTTCATTGAGCAACGGACCGGTGATACGACCAATGGCCATTTTCGCTCCCTAAACCCCGTGTTTCACGGTTAACCGAATTCTCATCCCTTGCGGGCTCTTTGCTGGTTTACCACAGTATAATTCTGTCAGTTCCCCGACATCGAGTGTATTTAGTTTGGTTTGGAAAATAAACCCAGATAGGGTTTAACTTGGAGGGAAGTATCCATCGAAGCCATGTAAAGCTACAACAGGCTTTGTTGGAACAGTACCAGTAAACACAATATAATTTCCTGTGTTGTAGCTAAATGTTATCACAGTACTGGTATTCATTTGATTATAAGTCGGTAAACTTATATCGACATATAAGAATGTTGCAGTTGTTGGCGTAGAAGTTGTAACTGTGCGTTTACCTGTTACTACAGTTCCAGTTGAAACACCAGAACCAGAAACATTCATATTTGTAAGAATATTTGTGTAGTTAGGTGAAATGGCTAATGTTGTTGTATTAACTGGTGCAATGTCAGTTAATGATCTGTTTAGTGCTGTAGGAGTTGGTACAATGTCGTAGTTAGTTACAGGAATTTGATAAACGTTATCTACGTAAACCATTGTATTTGCCGAACTGGCAAGCTGACTGTCAGCGTAATCCGGGTTCAAAGGACCAAAGGTTGTATCTTGATAGTTACCGTTGCCAAGATTCTGTACAGCTATAGTAGCAGGACGAACGGTTCTAATTCTTTCCCATTTTCCTCTAACATAAGCTTCAATATCATCTAAGTCTACGTTATATCTAATATAACCTCTCATTGGATTGTCCAAAGGACGATTAGTTGCGCCTGGACGATCGTTTGTAGTTCCTTTTGGTAATTGTAAACTTGCTGTTGAAGACGAAATGATAAGTCCGTTATAGGTATAGGCAAAAACGCCACTCATAGCGTTGTGTTGATCTAATGCTTGACGTTTATAGAATTTCATCTTAGAATAATTGTATGTAACTTACTGTTGCGGTAATAATAGAGTTTTGGCTTGCTTGTGCAACAATTTTATCACCGTTAGCTAAAATAAACTTTTCAGTATCAATACTGAATGTTTCTCCTCTTCCTAAGAAAACATCATGTACAATTTTATTGTTATCGCCTACGGCAAATCCATTAGGAACCATCCAAACTTCAATAGTTGCATCTGTAGAATTGCTGGTATTACAAAATATTAGTGCAGTTACAGCATTTTCTCCAGATGATACAAAAACATCTACTGTTGCACTTGCACTTAATTGTGAATTAGTTATAGCCATTTTTATTCCTTAGAATATGATTCCTAATAGCAAAGCCTTTCTGGCTGAAATCAATTCTCCATAAACTGTATTTACACCGTCGGTGTGATTAAACAACAATCCGGTAGAACCTGCTCCTGTAGTTGTTGTGCTGTAAACATTTGTTCTACCAATTGCAGGATTAGGTGGATTCCATGTAGGAAATACAGGAGCTTGGAATCCCATACCATTTTGTACAATTACTGTGGCAGTTCCGTTTACAGATAGTGTTAGGTTAGTGTTAGTTGCTATTGCTTCAATTTGACTTTGGTTAACTCTAATGTTTGCAAATACAGCTTGGTTAGGACTAAAAATAAAATTAGTCACGCTGTTTATCGTTCCTACAATTTTACTTTCTTGCAGAGTTACACTGTCGTCAAAAATTTCTACATAAGTATTACCATCTTGAATTTTTTTGGCTACAAGAGCACTGGTTGCGGTTCCAGAAAATGGAACATTGTCAACATATTCTTTATTTGGAATATCGTTAGGATTTAAAATTCGAGATGTATAACCTACGTCACTTGGGTCTATTGCGAGAACGCCACCATTTAATAGGAATGGTAATCGAGCAGAGCTGTCTATTCCATAACCGTCAAAAATAATTGCATTGAGCTTTACTGCGCTGGGATACTGAACGGTATTATTACCGTTTTGGAACACCCACATACCTCTGTTTGGTGTTCCAATGTTCCAAATTGCGTTGTCGTCCCAGAGAAGTTTTGCGGCATATTGATCGCTGGCATTTGAGCCTCGGTCAATTACAAATCCTGCTGTACCTTCTGTGACGATTCCTGTACCGGGCTCGCCTTGATTTAGAAGAATTAAATTATCTTCTACCAATAAATTTGTAGTACTGACATTAGTTGAAGTACCTTCAACAATTAAATTGCCAGTAATTCTAACTGTGCCAACAGTTGCGCCGGTATCAAGGGTAATTGTCCCTGCATTGCTGGTTACAATTTTATAATCACCTGATACTTTTAGAACATCTGTGGCCATTTTAGATTCCTTTTCAATATTTAGCCGTTAGTATACTCTAATTTCAACCTTGTCAATGATACAAGTTTCTTTATGAGGATAAAACAAATGGCTTTGTAGTCTAAGTGTAACTCCAAAACTTGGATCTTCTATCATAGCTTTGGTTAAATTTGCGTTCCATGTATCTAATGTACCACCATATTCAGTAATGTTGTTAACTGGTACGTGATTCATATCGTCCAATCTATAATTAATTTTGTTCTCGCCTATAACAACGTCATTGTGACGTAGCATAACTGTTTCGTCTAAGATTCTACCTTTACGTCTTAGAGTTGTTCTTACTGTTAAACCACTGATAGTTTCAGGTACATTTTCAATTCTAAAGTCTGTAAAGTGTATGAACCAAGTTTTTTCTCTTAAAGGAGCATGTCCGTCATTTGAAATGTACAGAATTTCCCTAACTGTTTGAATAGGAGCAACACCTAAGTTTAAATCAAAATTGTTAGGACCTCTTTGCCATTGAATATTTTTTTCATATTCGGCATGCTGTGTTACATTAAAGGGTGTATGCCAATTAGTCATAGCGATATTTAGTGGTAAAAAAAGGGGGACGAATCCCCCTTTTGAATGGTTAGTGATTAACCGTTGGTAATTTTTACATTACCTGCAGAAGCTGTAGCCAAATTCCACTTCGCTACTGCACCTGTTGCATATTCATAAGAACCCACCATTGCCTTGCGAGTGAGGTATGCTTTATGAGCAGTTAGCTTAGTGACATAATATGTACTACCATTTACATCTTCTGCTAAGATCCACATTGAACCTGCTACAAGAGTAGTTGTTGACAATTTGCATTGTCCAATACCTTGAGCAGTTTTAACAAGATACTTCTTAGTTGACTCTTGTTTAATAATATCACCTACTACACCGCTTGAACCAGTGCTAATAAAAGCAGTTGGTTTGATAGCATTTTGTTGTGTAGCCGCTAAGGTAAAATGTAGCGTTGCCGCTGAACCACCTACACGAGCAGGAGTATATGTTAAAGTGATTGTACCTGTTGAAGTATAACCACTACCTGCATTAGTGATAGACAAACTTTGAATTCTACCCTGACCACCGTTGAATGCAACTACGGCGCTACCAGAAGCTGGAACACCAGTTGGTAATTCGGGCGAGCTTGCTACCCAAGTTACGTTAGTGGTTGTAGAATAACCTGCGTTTGTTGCAGTATTTGTAACAACAATAGCAGAGATACCTTCACCGCCGATAAAGTTATCACCAGCGCCTGCGGCACCTAAGTTAGTGTTACCAAAAAACTTTTTATTTAAAGGACGTCCCATTTGTTTTCTCCTATGTGAGCGTTCAAGGCCCTACGTGGTTGGACTTCCACATAATTACTTGACACTTTATTTAACAAAAAACCCGCCTAAGCGGGTTTCTTGTAGTACTTGGATAAGTCCGGATTAACGGAAGCTTACTGTAGAACTTGTGATAGCAACCTTAGCTAAGTAGTCTGCCGCGTTACCGAGAGATGAAGCTGTGTTGCTTAACTCTACGTAGCCGTAACGTGTTAAGAAGCCAACTACTGGCTCGAATGTTGCTGGATCAAGAACAACACCAGAACTCATTAGAGGAATATATGGGCAGTAGAAAGCGGCAGCATCAGCTTCGCTTGCACCCTTATAACCAACAAGAATTTGGTTGTTGTCATTTGTATCGCTTAGATACGCATCTACATAAACACGCATTGCATTATTCAATGTACCAACGAACTTGGTGTTAGTTGGAGCTTCGAATGTGCCTTCTGTTGTGCGAGCAAAAGCAGAAGTTGTTGCGCTCTGTAGAATTGTTAGAGCCTGGTTAGAAACAACTGCCCAGTTAGCCGCACCACGACGTGTACGCTGAGCAATTAAGTTACTTACACGGTTGATTTGAACTGCCAATGCGGCATGCTCGTCACCAACGAATGTAGCTGTACCAGACACTTGGCTCTGGTCATATGTTTCTTCAACAGAAGCAAGAGCACGGAGGCTTGCAAGGATTTCTTGGTCGATTTCAACTGTGATTTCCTGAGCAAGAGCAGCCATAATTTCTGCTTCGATGTCGATGCCTTGTTGTGCTTGTGCATCTTGAGCAGCCTCAAATGTCCAGCGAGCGCTGAGCTTGCGGCTCTTAGCTTCAACTGGAGCTTTCAAGATTTGAATGCTCATGCGCTTGCCTGGCTGACCTTCAAGAACTGAAGTAGCGGCAGCACGTGGTGTTGCGTCAACACCGTTACCAGAATAAGCAGCCGCAATCTTGAATGGGCTTAGTGCTTCTTCACCAGCAACGATACCGTCACCTGCGCTTGTGTCTGCATAGCGAACACGTAATGTGTGGATTTGACCAACAGGGCCAGTCATTGGCTGAACACCAATGATTTCGTTAGCAATAACTGTTGGCATTACACGACGGATTACTGGAAGAATAACGCGATTTAAAGTTGCGATATTACCAGAACTTGTAGCACCACTTGTAGCGGATTCTGCAAGATACTTACGTGTGTTTTCTAAGCAAACGTTCATAGAAGCACGTCGAGTACCTTGTAGGCCTTCAAGCAGAGCTTCTTTGGTCTCGGACCATCTTTCATTAAGTAGTTGTGACATTTTTTCTTTGTCTCCTTGAATATTATTTTAGACCCGCCAACTTACGGATGTCTAAAATGTTGTCTAAGCCTACCTGAGGCTGTTTTGTTTCACGATCACCTGTAATAACCTGACTCTCTGTAAGCTGTTGCTTTTCAGCTTTTGGCTTAGCAGAAGTACCTTCCATAACTGCTGGTAGATACTTGTCAAACGCTTCATTTAATTTTGCTGTTTGAACAGATTCAAGCAATTCTTTCATGATCGCTTTTTTCTCAGCACTCAGAGGTGCTAACAATTCCCCCATTACCTGCTTGCGCTCCATTAAATCCTTGGCACGCTTAATTTCACGTTCTTTAGATTCAACAATTTGTTGCTTTTCGGTAATAGCTTCTTTTGCTTCGGCTAACTCTACATCTTTCTTCTGAAGAATCTTTAACAATTTAGATGTTTCAGATTTTTCATTTAGATAGCTATGTGAGTACTCCTGAGCGAACGCTTCAAACACGCGGCGGCCAAATGCATTTTGACGAGCACTTTCGATATCTTCACGGAGTTGATGTAACTCTGCGTTAAGTCTCTTAGATACTGTCTCTTGCACCAATGCGGCAGAACGCTTGATGAAAGCAGTTTTTACTTCAGCGAACTTGTTACGGGCCTCTGATACGAGACGTACTCTTGCTTCTGCAAGTTCACGCTTATCCTGTGCAAATTCGTTGATTTCTCTTGCTAAAGCTGTTACAATGAACTGCTCTAACTTAGCGAAATTCTCAGCAACTTTCTTACGATCGTTCTGGAATTCTACTAATTCTTTTCCTAACTGTTTTAACACAAAATTCTCAAGCATTTGAGAATCCTGTGTCATCTTGTTCTTATAAGCAAGTTTTGCTTCTGCAAGACCTTTCTTATCAGTAACAAGCTCAGCCATTTCGGCGGCCAATCTCTCGCTAACCATCTTGTCAAGTGCTTCAACCATTACGGACTTGTCGTGCTCGTAACGTTGGGCAAACTCTTCACGAAGTTCGGCGGTGACTTGGTCGCGATTTTCTTGAATTTTAGCGGCAAAAGCAGAATTTAATTCGTTACCGATATCCTCGCTAACGACTCCGCTTTCGACTAATTTCTTGAATGCGTCCAACATCGCTTTGTCTCCTTAGGCTTTCAAGCCATTTATAATATTCAGCATAGCCTCGCGGATATGCTTTTGTGCCTTGGGATCTTGTCTTGCTTCTGTAGCAGTCCTCCATGCTCTATAACCACCTCTTGCATTCATAAGGTGTTCATAAATTGGTGTAGGATATGCTCCAGGAGCACTGGGCTGGGCAACTATGTCGACAGTGATAATCTCAAAATCAGATACTTCGCCTGTGCTTTCGTTAACGTTTCCGCTACCACGAGAGCTTACGCCAAGTTTTACACCGCTTTCAAGCATTGTTTTAACTAAGTTTCCCATAGGTGTAGGTAAGATTTTCATCTTTCCATAACCATTGGGACCGTCCATCCACATATCTGTAATCATATGAGACACACGGTCCAAATTTACTTTAAGGTCTTCAGGATGGTCTACCTCACCAAGTACTGAATAACCATTTTGAACTTGATCGTTAAGCGTTTTTACTGCGTTTGTAATCTCGCCTACGGGATAAACCCTTTGGTTAGCGTTACGAATGCCACCTTGAATCGCTATACCTTTGAGATATAGACTCTTGCCATCTTGGCCCTCGGCGGACTCAACCACGCATCGCGCTTGATCAAAACTCAAATGTTCTCTGAGATAAACCATTCTGTTTTCCATTATTGCTTACGGTCTACAAGGCTCTTAGTATTTGTGCCGCCTGGCTCGCCGGTGCCCTTTTTCTCAGGACCGTGACCAGCTGGAACTTTACTTAGAGTTTTAACGCCGCTTTTAACGCCGTCAACATTGTGGGTATTGTTACCTACAAACTTACCCTTTTCTTTACCAACTAAACCTTCGCCGCCTTTAATACCGGCTTCACCACCCTTTTGACCAAGGATGTTGTGTGCGCTGGCTGTAGTTGTTGGGCGACCGCTTGGATTCTGTAGGCCTACACTCTTGGTGTTTGTGCCTGCATCTTCACCGCGACCTTTTTTGTCAGCGCCGTGACCGTCGCTAACTTTTTCGGTGTACTCGCGTAGACGGCTTTCAAAAGGCATCTTACCGCCTTCATCGTCTTCTTCACCTTCTTCGTCGTCACCTTCTTCGTCTTCTTCACCTTCTTCGTCGTCGCCCTCGTCGTCACCGGCAAATGGATCTTCATCGTCTTCACCAGGTTCTTCGCCGCGAGCAAGTGCTTCAAAGTCGGCCTTTAGCTTTTCAAAGTCAGCTTTAAGATCATCAACTTCGTCCTCAAGGCTACCGCCGCCGAGGTCTCCGCCTAAATCACCAGCCATTGGATCTTCTTCGCCGCCCATGTCCATTGCATCGTCTGGACTGGCTACGTCTGTCCCAAGGTCATCAGCTGGGTCACCACCAATTTCAAGGGTTGTTTCTTCTTCTACTGAGTCGTCTTCTTCTTCAACAGAATCCTCTTCAACAGAATCGTCGTCACCTTGATCGGCGTCGTCTTCCGCTTCTTCAGCGATTAAATTTTCATAAATTTCTCTTGACTTTTCTACAACGATTTCATGGAAAAGCTCATTAGCTTTATCAGTCTCTTCGTTGACAAGATAGTCAAGCAATTGCTCAAACTTGTTCATCCGGGTTCTCCTTTATAGATTGGCAAGGCTGTCCGGTATATTTACAGAAAGATCAGATTAAATGGCGGAAATACCGGAAAAACCGGCTTTTTTTAGACGGAATGGCGTAGATAGCCTAAATTTTAAGCCGCAGCCTCTGGGGGAGGTGCCGCATACATTAATTTTACGAACTCTAAATCTTCTTTTTGTTCTTTTTCTCTTGCGTCTCCGCTCTTACGTAGATCATTTAACATGCCCAGTGTAAGGCGTGTTTTTCTTAAATCACTGCTTTTAAGAATAGACGTATCCGTGAAAGGATTATAACGATCCTTGTTTTCAAGCCCGTGATCTTTTTCAAAGTAAATGAACTCGTTGAGTAGCATACTACTATTTATTAAACAGGTGCTGGTCCTGCAGGAGCAGGAGTTGGGGCCGCACCTGCCGCGGCTGGATCTTGTGTAGCATCCATACCTTCTGGAGCTTCACCAGATGATCCTAAAGCATCCATATCGTTGTTCATACCATCTGCTGTAATACCTGCGCCTCGTAACTCGCCGCCGGCAGGTAGTTGATTCTTACTTAAGCCGTTTTCTTCTCTCCATAATTGCTCGTTTTCAGCAATTTCTTCCTGCGTTAAGCCTAAGAATCGTTTTAGAGCAAATCGTTTGCTGATATGTGGTACTTCAGCAACTGATCCAAATACTTGTATTCTTACACCATCCATTTCGGCTTGTCTGTAAGATGCAAAGTTTTGTGGGGGATTAAACTTAAGGTCAAAGATGTTAGGATCAAAGTTAATGCCTTTATTTCTCAAGTAATATTTGAATTCGAGATCAAAATTCTCATTCAACATTGATTGGAGTCGTTCGCAATACTTGTTGAATCTAAGTTCTTGGATGTAGGCTGTTCCAACTCTACCATCATTGAAATTAGATCCGCCGTCGTCAGGCCCGGTAGGAAGATAACTTGAAGGTATGCGTAAAGCACGAAACAGCTTATTAGTAAAATATCTAAGATCATCAATTTCTCCCAAATTCGTTCCGCCTGGTAGAATTTCTACCTTAGAACCGCGACCTTCTGCTGTCTGTGGGAAAAAGTAATCTTCGTTAATGCTTAACGGATTGTAAGCAGAATCTGTCACAGTTTGGCCGCCACCTGTAACAGAAGGAATACGTCTTTGATTTACTTCGTTTTTAACACGCTCAACGAAACTCATTGCTAAGTGGCTGGGCATATTACCTACGTCAATATAGAATACACGACGCTCTGGCGCACGTTGTACACGATAGATAATAATAGCGTCTTCGAGTAATTCTTTTTGTTTGTAAACTTTGAATATTGGCTCAAGCAAACTATTACCAAAAGGAAAATTATTATCAAGGCCTTCGCTCATGCTTATATGAATAACATGCCTTGCATCAATAGCCCATTGATTTTGATCTTTGCTGAATCTACTGCCCACGCTTTGAGGGTATGCACCTACCATTCCTCGCTGTTGAGCGCCTGCGGCAACATATGTTGTGCCGCCCGGAGTAGTAGTTTGATTGCTTGGATTAATCTGTGTTACTGATAAATTTTGAAGATTAATATTCAAATCTCGAATAACATATTGCTCAGGACTTTTTCCTTCAGATTCGTTTACAATAATCTTATCTACTTTATTTGCATCTACAAATAACCACTCTTGGGTTTCAGGATCTCTGACAAAAAAGCAGTCGCCGTACTTAAATGCATTTCGAACTATCTTAAAAATTCTTACGCCAAATTTATTAAGTTTACACCACTGCTGTAGATACTTTTTAATAATTTTTACTTCTGTAGACGTTGCTTGATCTTTAAAGAATACTTGGAAAGGAGTACCGTTTTCTTCGTTTTCCTGCGAACAAAACTCAGCTAAAATATCTAAAGCCGCATTTACTTCACTATCGTTGTCCATAGTGTCGTATTGTCCATAGCGCTCAAGTCTGTTTGGATGTCCAGAGTAAACGTCTGGTAGGTATGAGCTGTAATTTGTTCTACTGCCATGTGGCATCATTGAGCCACTAATTGGGCTCATCTGACCCGAAACGTTAACCGGTGTAAAATATTTTTTCCAAGACATAGTTAGCTATAAAGGTTGCCAGATAAATTTTTAATACCAGAATTTGTTTGTCTTGATTCGTCTACAGTCATTCTTAGGTACTTGACCATCTCGCTGGTCTGTTTATTTAACGTCTGTAGCTCCTTAATAAAGTTTTCATTGGTCACCTGAAGTTGAGCATTTTTGGTAGCAGTATCTTCAATATTTGGCTGTAACATTCCTTGCTTAAGCTCTTGTATCTGTTTGTTAATATCAGTAACGCCTGAAACATCTTTAAATGATTCCTTTAGCCTTGATCCAATATCGCCTATAGAAGGTAGCTTTGATGTAAAATCTGGAAATATATTCTTTGCCGAACTAACAAAACTATCCAGCATTGATTGTTTTTGCTGTTCAGGTTGCGCTGTAGCGTTTACTGGTGTAGTTGTTTTAGATAATCCGTCTTGGGCTGATTTCATTAATTGAGCAAGTTCCGGATTATTTTTCATGAACTTATCAAAATCTTCTTTGCTTACAGGCTTACCATTAATTGTATAACTTTCAGATGTTTTCTTATCTGATTTCTTTTCTTCAGGTTTATTATTCAACGTTTGAGCTATTGTAGTATTTTGCTCTTTAAGCTTTGTGCTTAAGTCGTTGAAATAGCTTTGTAATGTTGAACTTTGTTGTTCTGCAGATTCAGTTTGATTACTAATATCTTGCGTAAATGAAGTTTTTAAATCACTAAACGGATTAGTAAATAGATCCTTTAATGCAGATATATCAATTGGTTCATTAGCCATCGGACTAACCGCAGGCATTACACTTGTCTGTAAATCAGGCAGTTGCTTCTTAGTAATATCACTAAGCATATCCATTGGCAATACCATTTCTTTGCCGTGTAAGAAAATAGGACCATACCCTGATTCAGGACCTTCAAATATTCCTCCTTTAGCGGCTTTAGATTTTTCTGGAGGTTTAACATCTTTTTTATTGTATTTTTCTATTTCTTCGTCTGTAGGCTTTGATCCTTTAACTCCATAGTCTATCATACCTAAGCCGCCAGCGACACCGCCAATTGCCGCACCAATTGCTCCACCAATAGCTGTTCCTAAGATAGGAACAAATGAACCAATAAGTGCTCCAGCCGCGCCGAGAGTTGCCGCACCTGCGGCAGCTCCTCCTACTCCGCTTAGTGATTCATCGCCTTCTTTTATTTCTTTAGAACGAGCAGCCGCTTTGTCTCCAATTTCTTTAGCACTTTCTTTTTGCTTTTTAATTGCTTCAATTTCTTGTCTTAACTGTTCGCTCTTTTCAACATCTTTTTCTTTTTCTAATTGTGCTTGTTTAGAAGCAAGGTCTTTAGATAACTGAGCTTCCTGGGCTTTTTTATCGTAAGCTTCTTTTTCTATACCTAATTTTGCTTTATCGGCTTCAGCATCCTTTTCATTGTACATGAACTTTGGCAGGATAGCTTTTTTAATTTCAATTAACATTAATTGGAAATAATAAGATATATCGTTTATAATCTTATTACGTCCTTCTTCGGACATTAAATTTTTAGCAAACTCTTTAATAAATTCCGCAACTTGTGTTAAAGCGGCTTTGATAGCTGGCATGTTTTCTACAGCAAAACCAATCATTTCCTGAGCCAAGCTATTAATAATTGGAATCAACGCTTCGATGACAGGTCTTAAGGCTCCGTATATCTGAGCGCCAAGATCTTTTAGAGCCTTTTCTGATTCTGCCGCGGCGGCAGCTGATGATTTTTGTCGTTCCTCTTGTTCCTTAATAATCTTTTCTCTTAACTTTTCTTCTTTTTCTTGTGTTTCTGCTCCTTTGGCATATAAATCATTTTGATGTTTTGCGGCCATAGTCACTACTTCACCAAGAGCATCACCGCCTCGAGCTAAGACAAAAGTCATTTGAGGTCCAAGATCTTTACTACCTTTAGCTACTACTTGGCTTAATCCAGTAAGAGACTTATCCATGTCTCTGGCGCTTTTGCTGGTATCTTTGACGTCACCAACTACCCTATCCATTGCACCGCCAAAACCTTTCATAGTGGCTTCTAAAATTTGGGCGCCTTCACTAATTGGCGGCAATCCTAACATTCTTGCCTTATAAGCTTCTCCACCTGCTTTACCGTATTTGGCTTCAATTTCCATTAAAGCTTTCTGGCCTTTGAGTTTTTCTTCTTCGCTCTTTCCTTGCATCAACTGTTGATAGGCTGCATCTTGAGCCGCTGCCGCGGCTGCTTGTTCCTGTTCTTCTCTGCTCTTGCCTGTGAAGGCTGCAAGAGCATCTAATTCTTTCATATAGCCTGCGGCTGCTTGTGAAATAGCTTTTGTATTTTTTAATTCTTCAGATGTACGGCCGCCGGTCATCTTTAGATACATTGCCATGCCGTTAGCTGTTTGCTCGGCGGTAAAACCTAATGCTCTCAACTCTGCACCAGCAGGACTGCTACGCAACTCTTTGTTTAGTTTTGTAAAATACTCTGCGCCTTTGTTTGCCGCACCGCCGAGCATTGCCATTACTTCGCCATTCTTAGTAACTACGGATGCATATTGATCCATTGTTAAGCCAAGATCTAAAGCATTTTGTCTAATCTCTCCTAAGGACCCACCAAAGTTAACACCTGCTGTTGTTAGCGTCCTATAAGTGTTAAGCTCATCTTCTTGCATTTTGGCTATTTTTGCAAATAGCCCAGCAACTAAACCCATACCTAACGGCAAATCCTTGAGAGCAGTATAGAAGCCTGCCAAGCTTCCCTGGCCATCCATTAAACTGCCAGCAAAGTCTGTTAAGTTACCAGCAGTTTTAAATGCACTGGCCGCAAGATCGCCAACAATACCACCAAGGACTCCAGCAGTCTTAGCTAATCCATCTAATGCTTTTGAACTTGCAGTTGCCGCGGCTGAATTTTGATTTGTAGACTGTGTATTACGGTTTTGAGCCTGGGTATTTTGATTTTGGGCAAGGGTGTTTTGCTGTGTCTGTTGTGCATTAGCACCACCGCCTTGACTACCAGCGCCGCCAGCTCCGCCCTGTTGGCGCCTTCCAAGAATTGCAGTTTGTCTATTAATGGCGGCTAAAATCTCGCGGAGAGTATTCTCCGTAGCCATATTGTCTAAGGAAACCGGTTGTCCGCCTATATCACCAGTGACTGTTGCCATTAATTTCTGCTCATTCTGTGCGTACATAAATATTTGTACGCTTATCCAAACTTTATTTATCGGAGTTAATTTATGGTTCCTTTGCCAAAATCTTCAAATCCTCTTGCCAGCTTTATGCGCCAACCTAAAATTTTTATTAGGTTGCCCAGCAACGGCGAATTTTGGCCGCAGGATAGTTTAGATAAAACAGAAAACGGTGAGTACCCAGTTTATTCTATGACCGCCAAGGATGAGCTTATGCTTAAGGTTCCTGACGCACTAATGAACGGGCAAGCCGTAGTAAGTGTTATCGAGCATTGTGTACCTAACATTAAAAATGCATGGCACGTGCCGAATATTGATATCGATGTAATTCTAATTGCTATTAGAATTGCAACCTACGGCGATAACATGACTGTACCTGTTACGGTTGAAAATAAAGATTTTGATTATACTCTTAACTTAACATTGCTAATGGATCAGCTAATGCAAAAGATTAGTTGGGAAACTGCTGTGCCTGTTAACTCTGACTTAACTATTCATGTTAAGCCCATTAACTATAAGCAAATGACCGAAAGTGCATTAAAGACTTTTGAGACACAAAAGTTAATTGACACTGCACAGAAAGAAGATGTTCCGCAAGAAGTTAAACTCAAAGCATTTAATGAAAGCTTTGAGCGTCTAAATGAAATTGCTGTAGGAATTGTTAATAATTCTGTATTTGCCATTGAAACAAGTCAAGGCGCTACAGACAATCCAAAACATATCAAAGAGTTTATGGAGAATTCTGATAAGGCAGTTTTTGACGCTATTCGTAAGCACATCGATGTTATTAGAGATAATAACATGATCAAGCCAATTGATGTTGATACCACTCCGGAAATGAAGGAAGCAGGTATTACTGCTGAAAAGATTAGCGTTCCTTTAGTGTTTGACGCTTCAACTTTTTTCGTCTAAGGCTTTTGTCTTTGACGATTGAAGAAATCGTCGAATTATCAAGAAGGATGGAGCGTGAGACAAAAGCCATAAAAGACGAACTCTATCGCTTATGTTGGTACATGAGAGGTAGTTTAAGTTTTACAGAAGTCTTTGAACTGTCCCCTGAAGATAGAGAACTAATTTCTAAAATTGTTTCTGATAACTTTGAAACAACAAAGAAGAGCGGAATGCCCTTCTTTTAAATCACCCTACCTAAAAAGTTACTATAGTATCCTTCAGCCATTACTTTGCTTGCGGCTCTGGCCGCACGTTTGCGAATAGCATTAGGTGTTTGACTTACTTGTCCTGCAACTTTGCCTCCAGTGTGTTGTTTAACTGGAGCAGGTGCCGCGGCAGTGGCAGCTGGTTGTTTCAAATTAGGATTGTTAGGATTAGCTGTATGTACTTTACCTGTAGGCGTCTGCTGTGTTTGGCCGCCTGTAGAGCTTGGTGTAGGAGCAGGTGCACCGCCTAATTGCTGTGCCATTTGTCCTATACCAGTCGGCTTTTGTTGTTTAGCTGTGGCTACAGGCATTTGCTTTTGTAAAGTATTATAAATCTTTTGTTGACTCTTGTAATCTAAAGCCATTACTGCGTTAAGAATGTCTTTGTAACTTCCACCTACAGAGCCTTGTTGAGCAGGTGCGGCTTGTTGAGCAGGTGCTCCTGCGGCTGGCGCGGTTTGTTGAGGTGCTGCCTGTTGAGCGGGTTGTTGTGCTTGTTGAGCAGGAGCTTGGCCACCGGCGGCCGGTGCGGCAGATCCGTCGCTTGGACCACCTGCTACAGTATCTCTACCGCCTTGATAACCTTTCTTAACAGCTTGTCCAAAACCTGCTACTGCTCCTGCGGCAGCGCCAAGACCTTGGCCAACTGCACCAATGCCTTTACCAACGAATGAAGCTCCTTTCTTGAGCTTATCCCACATTGGGCCTTCTTCAATTTGCTGTGATTCAGTAATTAATTCGTTGATTCGCATTATGCTACTCCTAACTTTTTCTGTAGTGCTTTCATTAATTGTTGTTTCTGTGCTGGTGCTAAACCTTGAATTTGTTTCATTAATGTTTTTAAATCTGTATTTTGTGCTGGTGCAGATTTTGTACTTATTTTCATATCCTGAAACGTTTTGTCAATTAATGCTTGGTCAACACCGTTTTGCTTTAACAAGTCTGCGATTGCCGCGCTGTCTGTAGGACTTCCAGCCTTCTCCCACGCTTTTTGTAGTGTGCTGGCATCAACCTTATTGCCTGTAATGCCAAACAATTCATTAATCTGTGTGCTGTTTAA